>Ga0164320_10000329_pt1 | contig 15044 bp, 10 predicted proteins | sample GuaBasSediGuay11_FD_113736 | JGI IMG/M metagenome (GOLD analysis project Ga0164320, IMG submission 113736) | Subseafloor sediment microbial communities from Guaymas Basin, Gulf of California, Mexico - Guay11, Core 4567-28, 0-3 cm | ecosystem: Environmental > Aquatic > Marine > Hydrothermal...
CGCACAGGCAACGACAGAAACCGCTACGGCGGGCACCTGGGTCGACAATAATGACGGCACCTACACCTATACGTTCGCCCAGAACCTGACCGATTATCCGGCCGGTCCGGTCTATGATGAGACCAAGACACATCGCCTCGGCATCGAGATCCGCGGCCAGGCGCCAATTTCATCGAACGGCATACACACATTTGTGCCCGCTGGTGGCGATCCGTTATTCGAGCGCCGCATCGTCGATAACGACACCTGCTTCGCCTGCCACGACATTATCAACTTCCACGGCGGACCGCGCACCGATATCGATTATTGCGTAACCTGCCATAACCCATCTTCGATCGACGGCGACACCGTGGCCGAACCCTGGGGCGGCACGGTGGACATGAAGCAGATGGTCCACAAGATTCACTTCGGCGTAAACCTCACCAACGGTTACTTCATCGTTGGTCACGGCGGTTCTGTACACGATTATTCGGACATCCATTTCCCGCAGGATGTACGCAACTGCACCACCTGCCACGACGAATCCGACGCCAATACACCGCAGGCCAGCAACTGGCGTGAAGTCCAGAACACGGCCACCTGCGGCAGCTGCCACGACAATATCGACTTCGCCGCTGGCGACCACGTCGGCGGCATTAACGACGATGCGACCTGCGTGCAGTGCCATGGTCCGGATGCGACCGTTAATGGTGGCGACCTTCGGGTTGAAAGAGTGCACGAGCTTCCGGCTCAGATCGCGAGCCAGAACTTCCAGTACAACATCGAGAATGTTCTGAACATGGCCGTTGGCCAGATGCCGGAAGTCCAGTTCTCGGTGACCAACCCGACTGATGGTTCTTTCTACGACATTCTTAACGATGTGGAATTCACCACCTGCGCCGGTGGTGCAAGCCGACTCCAGATTGGCATAGGCTGGAACTCGGACGACTACACGAACACGAATAGCGGCGCCAATCCGGCACAGCCCATGGCGGCCGGCCTGAATGCGCTGGCCTGCTTCGGTAATCCTGGTGCAACGCCCGTTGCGGGCAACCCGGGCTGGTTCAGCGTTACGGCCGCCGACGCGCTGCCTGCTGATGCAACTGGCACGGCCGCAGTTACGATAGATGGCCACCCGGCCGTTGACATCGACGGTAGTGTCGAGCGAATCCCGGTACGTAACGTCGTTGAGTACTATGGCATAGATGGTGCAGCGGCGAGCGCACGGCGCGAAGTTGTCGACATCGCCAAGTGCGACAACTGCCACAAGGAGCTGTCGTTACACGGTAATAATCGCACCGACGAACCGCAGGTCTGCGTGACCTGCCATAACCCGAACGCGACCGATGCGAGGCAGCGCACTGGAGATCCTTGCGTGGCTACGCTCGGGACAAATGATGTACCGATCGACTTTAAGGTCATGATTCATGCGATTCACGCGTCCGGTGAGACGGGTGTACCATACCAAGTCTGCGGATTTAACAACTCGGTTCACGAGTACAGCGAGGCCACGGTCCACTACCCAGGTCACGTCAACAATTGCGAAGCGTGCCATGACGGGCGCACCTACTTCCCGGTCGACCCGAGTGAAGTCCTCGGCACGACGGTGAGCGTTGGCGCTGACCCGACCCCGATCGACGATGTAGTCATCTCGCCGAACTCAGCAGTGTGCTCGACCTGCCACGTATCCGACCTGGCGAAACAGCACATGATGCAGAATGGCGGTGACTTCAACGCGACGAAGGCTGCAGACAGTGCCTTGATCTCTTCTGGCGTCGAGACTTGCGAACTTTGCCACGGTGCCGGACGCACAGCTGATGTCGAGGCAGTGCATCATGTCCGCGACTTTCCGCTGAACTGATGAGAGGATAAGTTGCTGCCATGAGGTTTCTCAGCCTAGCCATCGTTACGGTGATGCTCGTAAACCTGCCCATCAGCGAAGCTGATGGGCAGGAACCTAACTACAGCCGCGCGGGAGCAGATTCCTGTCTGGCTTGTCACGAGGAAGATTCAGTCCTCGCCCTGTTCCGCGGCGCGCATGCCGTGCCGACAGACCCTAACGGGCCCTTCGGACACGGCCAGCTGCAATGCGAAGCCTGTCACGGACCTTCAGGTGATCACGGGGGACGCGTTCGTCGCGGCCAGGAGCGACCTGCACCAGGCGCAATTTTTGGCCAGGCCAGCGGCACGCCCGTCGATGTGCAGAATGGCCTTTGCCTGGATTGTCATACATCCGATACGGGCTTCGGCTGGCATGGCAACGACCACGACATGAATGACATTGCATGTGCCGATTGCCATACGAGTCACGCTGCGAAGGATCCTGTGTTAATGACGTCGACGCAGCCCGAAGTGTGCTTCGAATGCCATCAGCAACAGCGCACACAGACGCTCAAGCCTTATGCGCACCCGATTCGGCAAGGCAAGATGGACTGCAGCGGCTGCCATAGCACTCATGGCGCAACGAGCGAGTGGCAGTTTGCCCAGGTAACGCTCAATCAGACCTGCTTCGATTGCCACGCCGAAAAACGCGGCCCGTATCTTTGGGAACATGCACCGGTTGCCGAGGACTGTGGCAATTGCCATGACCCACACGGCTCCAACTACCCAGGCATGCTGACTATGCGTGGGCCAATGCTGTGCCAGAGCTGCCACTCGCAGCAAGGACATCCGAGTGTGCCAGCCGATGCCGACGGCTTGCCGTCAGCCGCAGCGTCGCCCTACATGCTGGGACAGAACTGCTTGAACTGTCATTCCCAGTCACACGGCTCTAATCACCCGTCCGGATCGAGGTTGATGCGATGAGGCGGAACAAACTACTAGCAACCGCAATATCTACAGTACTGCTCACGCCTGCTGCCGCACTGGCGCAGGTCGATACCAGCGAATGGAAGTGTGAGTACTGCCCTTTTGAAGAAGGCTACCGTGCCGAGTACGACGCCGGCGCGAGCTATGTCAGTGAGGACGCTGTGCGTTTCGGCAACGGCACGGGTCTCGACGAGAAAGGCGCTTATGCTGATCTTGGCGGCCAGGGTCGCTACCTGAAGGACGGCACCGAGGTGACCTGGTATGCCGAAGATCTTGGCCTCGACTCACGTGTTTTAGAGGTCGGCATCGGCAAACCGGGCACGTACGGCATTGATTTTGGCTATCGCGGTATTCCCTACCGGCTGTTCGATACGACAAGCACGCCGTTCAGTGGCAGTGGCGAGGCCTTGAGCCTGCCGGCAGGTTGGACCACGGCCAGCACGACAGGCGGAATGACCGACCTTGCGGCCTCATTGATGCCGCACAACATTGAAAGGGATCGTGAGATCCTCGAATTCGGCGCGGATTACACGCCGACCAGGAAAGTCGGTCTGTACGCGGACTACCGTCGCCAGCAACGCGATGGCACCAACATCATGGCGGGCTCGACGTTTTCGCAGAGCGCATTCCTGCCTCGACCGGTCGATGACTACACGGATCGCGTCGATGCCGGCATTCGTTTTGGCAGCGGTGCGTTCAACATGGCTCTCGCATACTACGGTTCGTTCTATCGTAATGAGCTTGAGTCACTGACCTGGGACAATCCGTTTACGCCAATACCTGGCGCCGATCAGGGCCGGCTGGCACTGGAGCCTGACAACGACTTTCAGCAAGTATCGCTGGCGGGTGCCTATCGTGCCCAAACCTGGAATACGGTGATTGCATTCTCGCTTGCGATGGGTCGCGGTGAACAGAATGCCGATCTATTGCCCTACACCATCAACCCGTTGTTGCCGGCGTTACCGACTCCCGTATCGAGCATCGATGGTCAGGTCGATACGAGCAACTATGCGCTGACGCTGACGGCACGGCCGCACAAGCGCGCCAATATCCGTTTCTCGTATCGAGTCGATGAGCGCGACAATCAAACGCCGATCAACTTGTGGAATCGCGTAATAGCGGACGCCTTCACATCCGGTGCGGCAGAGCCGAACATTCCGTACTCGTTCGATCGTTCGCGGCTTAACCTGAGCGGTAACTTCAGATTGTTCGATACCGTCACGATATCCGGTGGCTATGATCGTACGGATCTTGATCGCGATTTTCAGGAAGTCGCAAGCCAGACCGAGGACACGGGCTGGGGCAAGCTGCGCTGGCGGCCAACTCCCAATCTCGAAGCCACCTTCAAAGGCGGCGCATCGACTCGTGACGTCGATGACTATGACACCGATGTCGGACTGGTCCTGGGCCAGAACCCGTTGATGCGCAAATACAATCTCGCGTATCGCTATCGCGAGTTTGCCGAAATTGGCCTGTCGGCGTCGCTAACCAACACACCGTTGTCGATCGGCATGACCTACCTGTACGCGGACGACAGCTATTCACGTTCGGATCTCGGCATGCAAGAGGCCAGTGAGGACCGCTTTACGGTGGACTTCAGCTGGGCCGTCGGCGAAAACTCCTCGATCTACCTGACCGCGGGCAATGAATCGATTGAAGCCGTGCAGCTGGGAAGCGAGACGTTTGTCGGGCCAGTGTGGGAGGCGTCCCATGACGACGACTTCACCCATTATGGCGGTGGCTTCCGTGTGATGGGCATGAGTGACAAGCTGGACCTGACTTTCGATTACACGCGCGGTGAGGGCGAGACTGAAATCCTTTTTGCCGGGCAGAATGTAGCGGCTGAACCGTTGCCCAATCTCGAGTCCACAATGGACTCGCTACGTCTCGGCATGAATTACAACGTGTCAGAGCGTTTCGGCATTAATGTCCAGGCTCGCTGGGAACGGTTCGAGACGCAGGACTGGGGGCTCCAGGACGTCGCACCTGACACGATTCCGACCGTATTGACCATGGGCGCGAACCCGTACGACTACGACGTCTGGGTCTTCGGTATCGGCTTCAGCTACAAGGTTGGCGCCGACTAAGGAACAAAAAAAGGGGCCGCTTCCGGCCCCTTTTCTTTTACTCGTAACGTAATGCCAGCACCGGGTTCGCGCGCGCGATGCGTATTGCGTGCCCCGCGACCGTACTCCATGCCAATATGACTGCTGTGGCTCCGGCGACGACCAGGATAATGATCGGAGACTCGATTCGATCGGCAAAAAAGTCCAGATACATCTTCGAGGCAAAGAACGCGGCCGGCAACGCGACTGCCAGCGCCCACATGACCGGCTTCGAAAACTGCCACACAAGCAACCGTGCAATCTGCACTGAGCTCGCACCCAGCACTTTGCGTACACCGATCTCCTTCGTACGCTGTGCGGCCATGAAGGCAGCCAGGCCAAACAGGCCGATCATCGCGAGCGACAATGCAACAAACGCAAAGCCACCCAGTGCCATGTTCATGTACTTGAGTACGTCGTAAACGTCGTCAAATGTTTCGTCGAGGAAGCGCCCCTGCATCGGGTATTCGGGGATAACCCGATCCCAGACCTCTTCTATCTCAGCGACCGTATCCATCATATTACCGCCGGTGATCCTGACCGATCCTATGCGCAAGCTCGACGGCGCATAGAAATAGAACCAGGCCTTCTCCGCATTGAACAGGCCGAGGAAGTTCTGCGTCGGAACGACGCCTGCAATCACGTACTCTCTGACCGTGTCCTCGTCGTCCGTGTTATAGAAGTCCGTGTTATAGAAGCGCTGGTTTATCGCCTCCTGCGACGAGGCGATCCCGAGTTGCTCAAGAGCGAGTTCGTTAACAAGTACGTTCAGGACCTCGGACTCATCAGGACGTAACTCGTCATTAGCGATGTCCCGGCTTAGTTGCCGGCCTGCAAGCAGCGGTATGTCGTAGGTTTCGAGAAACTCAGGCGTCATCCTGAGCTGCATCAGGACAATTTCAGCGGCCTCGTCACCTGGAATCCGGGTAACCCCTTGTTGCGAATTACTCTGTTCAAACGGTACCTGCGACGAATAGGACACACTGTCGATGTTTGGTAGTGCCTCCAGTTCGTGCTGCAGCGTATCAAGGCGACCCCGAATGTCGTCCACTCCCAGCCGGGTCAGTGTGTAGATTTCCGACTTCGGAAAAATGTAGCTCGACTCTTTGACCTTTTCATTCTGCATATAGACGATCGCGACGAGGGCGAGCATGAAAGCAGATATCGCGAACTGCACTCCGATCATGACCGATCGCATTGTCGTGCCTTTCTTGCCTTTGCGCGCGATGTCTCGCAGCGCGTCGATTGGACTTGCTCGCGTGATAAGCCAGGCCGGATACAGCCCGGCAAGCAGTCCGACAAGACCGGTCGTAGCAACCAACCAAGGCAGTGTGCGCAGGTAGTCCAGCGTCATAACCTTGTTAGCCGCGTTGTTGAACAACGGAATGACAACCTCAAGCGCAGCGATTGCGACCACCATGGCGATGGAAGCAATGACGAGGCTCTCGACCAGGAACTGCGTAAGCAGCTGGCGTCGTTCCGCGCCCATCGTCTTGCGCATTCCCACTTCACGGCTGCGTCCCAAGGACTGCGCTGTCGCAAGATTCGTGTAGTTTACGCACGCAATGATGAGGACCATGAACGCGAGCAGCTGGATGATGGAGACAACTGGCATACCGAACGTGTCCCAGATTGCCAGGTTGGCGTTCTGCAGAGGGCTCACAAAGAATCCCGTAATAACTTCCTTGGCATCCTCCGGCACAAGGCGCTCGTAGACGCTGTCCATCTGCGCTTTCAACCAGTCGCCGTCAAGTGCCTCAGGCAGCATTACGTAGGTCATGTTGCCTAGCGACCAGTTTCCCCATTCTCCCGCTTCGTCAAAGTCCCGCATCGGGCCAAGGGCCTTAATAGGCGCAAGGATTTCCATCTGGCCTTCCTGGACCATTGAGGAATTGAAATGTGAATTCTGAGGTACGTCTTCAATAACTGCAGCCACATAGAAGTCGAATTCGTTGTCAAGCGTGATAACTTCGCCAACTACGTCAGTCTCTCCAAAATACTTAATCGCTGTCGTCTCAGTAATAAGGATTCCCGAGGGATTACCTAGCGCACCGTCGTCGCCGTCAATGTAATCGAAATCGAAAATCTGAAGCACTGCCGGATCCGAGAACAGGATCGTCTGGTAATAGCTGTTCTCACCCATAGTGACGAGGAATTCGTAACGTAAGGTGCGTGCTACGGCATCGATATCCGAAAGTTCCGCCTCGAGGATCGGCCCGACCGCTGACTGTACGGCGTTCATCTGATCGATACCGACATTTAGCAGCGGCGAAGCATACCCACCAATCGTGTACGTTCGGTCCGCATTCGCGAAGAATGCATCATGCGTACTCTCGTACTTGCCAATCAATCCGCCGAGTACATAGATCGTCATGCCGAGCGCCAGCCCGATGATATTGATGGCCGCAAACAGCTTGTTCTTGCGTAGATTACGGATTGCGATTTTTACGTTGTTCCAAAACATTGTCTTTCCGCCCTGAGTTGTTGTCCGAATTACGCGGCGCGCATGGCGTCGGTAACAACGTGCCCATCGAACAGGTTGACGGTGCGGCGCGCGTAGTCCGCGTGCGCCGGCGAGTGCGTCACCATGACGATGGTTGTGCCTTCGGCATTGAGCGTTCGCAGCATTTCCATGACTTCCTGGCCATGTGCCGAATCGAGGTTGCCTGTCGGCTCATCCGCGAGGATCAGCGGCTGGTCACCAACGACGGCCCTCGCAACGGCAACACGTTGCTGCTGGCCACCGGACAACTGGCCCGGCATGTGCTTCGCGCGATGCGCGATACCCATCTTATCCATGACCTCGGCGACTCTGCGTTTGCGCTCTGCGCCCGGCATGTCGTGATAGAGCAGCGCGAGCTCAATATTTTCGGCAACGGTAAGTTCGTCAATCAGGTTAAAGCTCTGAAATATGAAACCGATGTTCTTCTTGCGAATGTGCGCGCGCTGCGCCTCGGTGTACTTCGCGACGTTCTCGTCGAAAAAGAAGTAATCGCCATCGGAGGGGTTATCGAGCAGACCGACGATGTTCAGCAGCGTCGACTTGCCGCAACCCGACGGGCCCATCACGGCGACGAAGTCACCCTGGTCGATCTCGACATTGACACCGTTCAGAGCGACGGTCTCCACTTCGTCGGTTCGATATACCTTAAACATGTTGTGTAGTTTGAGCATTGTGATAACCCCCAGGATTAATCCAGCGTTAAACGATCCATGCCGACATAACTTGTGTACGGCGACGTGATAACTTGCTCGCCGGGCTCGAGCCCGTCGAGTACTTCAATAAAATCGGTGTTGCGGCGGCCGAGGCGAACGGTACGCTTGACGGCCTCGGTACCGTCGGCAGAAACAACGAATATCCAGTTGCCGCCGGTCTCCTGGTAGAAAGAGCCGTTCGGTATCAGGATGGCATCGGCGTTGTCGCCAAGTGTCAGTTTGACCTGCATTGTCTGACCCCGGCGCAGACCTACAGGATCTTCTTCGAAGACCATGTCAACGTCGAACTGGCCGTTGTTGACTTGTGGATAGATCTTCGCGATACGGAGATCGTATGTGTCTCTGCTGTGCTCGGCTGTCGCTGCTTGCTGCAGGTCCACGCGGCCAAGATAGAATTCGTCAATCTGTACGTTGAGCTTGAAACCATCCGGATCGTCAACCTGGCCCAGGCGGCCGCCACGTACGATCGACTGGCCGACCTCAATGTTGAATCCCGAGAGCTTGCCGCTGACCGGTGCCCGCACATTCAGGTCGTCGAGATTCTTGCGCGCATAGGTAAGGCCTGTTTGCAGCTGCGTACCTGCTTCCCGCAACTGCTGCAGCTGTTGCGACTGCATTCGTGTGTCAGTTTCCTGACTCTCAAGCGTCACTTCGCGTCGACTCCTATAGTAGTCGAGCTCATCCTGCAGCTCGTCGACGGTCGACTGCGATACCAGTTCTTTTTCCGCAAGTTCACTTTGCCGTTCAATGCTGCGGTTAAGGCGAACGATCTGGTAGTCGATTTCCACCAGGTTTCGTTTGTGTGCCAGGCGATTTTGCTCAAGTTGCAGCTCGATGGTGCGCATGTTGTTGAGCTGTTCGGTAACGGCGGCTTCGCGACCCAGAACTTCAAGCTGCAAGTTTGTGTTGGACAGCAGTGCGATAGGATCACCCGCCGCGACAATAGTGCCGTCCTCGATGAGTACCTCTTCTACCCGGCCGCCTTCGATGGCGTCGAGGTAGACCGTGCTGCGTGGCACGAGTCGGCCACGTAATGGAATAAAGTCTTCGAAGGTTCCGACCGTGACGTCGGATACGAATATCCGCTGCGAGTTGACGCTGAGGCTGCGCCCGCCAAGCAACATTCCAATCAGCCAATAGATGAACAGTGCGGCCACGACGGCCCCGATACCGTAACCGACCATGCGGCCAAGCGGCATCTTCTTCGCAACGACGCGATCCATGCTCTGTCCTGAAATACTCACCCCGTTGTCCCGGGATTCTGCCAATCGACTAATTTTGCTCACGGTGCCCTCCTTATATGGATATACAGCAAGACCTATGCCAAGTTAGGTAAGTCGTTGATTTCAAATAAATAGCACGAGGACAGAGAAGAATAGACGTAGGAAAAACAGAAAGAAACTTGCCCAAACTGTCCAGAACTGAACACTTACTGTACGATTCCGAACACTAACAGGGCTCAACAATGACCGAAAACGCCAATATCCTCATCGTCGACGATGACGACGACATCCTGACCGCAGCCCGGCTGCTGCTGCGGCGACGTTTTGGCGAGATCGTTACCTGCCACCGCCCTGAGGAAATACCCGGGCTACTCAAGAGTCACGACTTCGATGCCGTGTTGCTCGACATGAACTTCGGGCCGGGCGAGTCCTCCGGGATGCAGGGGCTCGAGTGGCTCGAGCGCATCCTGCAGATCGATCCAAAGATGGTCGTTGTCATGATTACAGCGCATGGCAGCGTCGACACCGTCGTCGAAGCCATGAAGCGCGGCGCCACCGATTTCGTTGCCAAGCCCTGGCAGAACGAAAAAGTCGTCGCGACTGTTTCTGCAGCTGTTAAATTGCATCGCAGCCGCATGGAGACCGAGTCCCTACGTGATGCCAACCGTGTGCTCGTCGAAGCAGCCGCACCCGAGACCACGACGATCATCCACAAATCGCCCGAAATGAAGGACGTATTATCGGTCGTAGAGCGTGCCGCGCCTACCGATGCGAATGTCCTGATTCTCGGCGAGAATGGCACTGGCAAGGAACTCATCGCACGGGAGCTGCATCGGCAGTCAACGCGATCCGACAGAGTATTTCTTGCGATCGATCTCGGCTCGATAACGGAGTCGCTTTTCGAGTCTGAATTGTTCGGTCACAAGAAAGGCGCGTTCACGGGTGCCACTGACGATCGGCCCGGGCGCTTCCAGGCAGCCAATGGCGGGACGCTGTTTCTCGACGAAGTGGGTAATCTGCCGTTACACCTGCAGGCGAAACTGCTGAGCGCCCTCGAGCAACGCAAGGTAATGCCCGTCGGCGCTGATAAGGCGCAGGATGTTGACGTTCGAATTGTCGCGGCCACAAATATCCCGCTGGAGACCCTGCGTGACGAGAACCACTTCCGGCAGGATCTCCTGTTTCGACTCAATACCGTGGAAATTACCGTACCGCCTTTGCGTGAACGGCGTGAGGACATACTGCCAATCGCAACGCACTACGCGAAACTCTACTCGCGCAAGTACGGCCAGAAGACGAAGACGTTTTCGTTCCGAGCCGAACAGGCACTCGTCGATTACGACTGGCCAGGTAACGTACGGGCTCTCCGGCATGCCATCGAACGCGCGATCATCCTGTCCTCCGACTCGGTGCTCGAACCCGGCGACCTGCAGCTGATCGAGACTGGTGCGATTTCTGCAACGGCAAGTCCTATCCCAACCGTTCTTAACCTCGACCAGATGGAGAAGGACGCTATTCACCGCGCGTTGAAGAAACATGGCTTCAACATCTCGCACGCAGCGAAGGAGCTCGGCTTGACGCGCGCATCATTGTACCGGCGCATGGAAAAGCATGATCTATAGACGCTTCTCGGTTTTCCTTGCCATCCGCCTGATACTAATCGGCGGAGCGATCATCGCCGCACTCTGGCTGCTGTTACAACCCGGGCTGCACAGTGGAACAATCATAGCCGTAGCCGTTGTCGCCATGCTCAGCGCCGAACTGTGGTGGTTCGTCAGCAGAACGAATCGCGATGTCGCACGCTTTCTCGATGCGGCCCGTTATGCAGACTACTCACAGCGCTTCAGCCTTGGCGATCTCGGCACAGGCTTCGGCGAGCTCGGCGAAGCTTTCACCGACATCCTGGATCGAATGTACGACCAGCGCTCCTCGCTCGAGACCGACGTTCGCCGGCTCAACGCACTGATCGATCACATTCCGATTCCATTGATGACAGTACACGGCGACGACTCAATCACTCTGCAGAACAATGCTGCGCGGCGACTTTTTGGCGCAGCACACGTCACCCAACTGACTGACCTGCGCCAGTTCGGCGGCAGCTTTTACATCGCCGTATCCGAAACGGTCCCTGGCAATCGCGAACTCGTAACCTTCGACGTCGAAGGTGTTGAATACAAACTGACACTGGCGACGTCCGAGAACATTGTTGCGGGCGAAAGCAGGCGGCTGGTCTCATTGCAGGACATTCAGAGTGAGTTGAATATCACGCAGGCCGAGGCCTGGCAGGATCTTGTTCGTGTTCTTACGCATGAGATCATGAATTCGATCACACCAGTGACGTCACTTGCCGCAACGGCCAGCGATGTCGTCGACGATGTGGTGGAAAAGGCGGGTCCGGACTCCGAGCTCCGCGAGGACCTTGTCGACCTGCGCGATGCCGTGCATACGGTCGCGAGACGCTCCGACAGCCTGATGAAGTTCGTGCACAGCTATCGGCAGATTACGCGACTCGCCCCACCCGAGAAGAAACGTGTTCACGTCGGCGACCTGCTGGGATCAGTGTCCAGGCTTGCCGAAGCTGAGTGGCCGGGATGTAGGTCGTTTCTGAAGACGAGCGTTGAGCCCGCCGAGCTTGATGTGTATGCCGACCGGGACTTGCTCGAGCCCGTAGTCCTGAACCTGGTGCGCAACGCGTTACAGGCAACGCAGAATATGGATGACGCGCATGTCGACCTTCGCGGTCGGCTTGGCCGCCGCGGCAATATCGTTATCGAAATCACCGATAACGGGCCCGGTATTCCGGACGAGAACCTGAAGAAGATTTTTGTGCCGTTTTTTACAACGAAGAAAGATGGCTCAGGAGTCGGCCTGGCGCTCGCGCGACAAGTCATGACCGCGCATGGCGGATTTGTGCGTGTCGCTCAAAACGAGGGTGGTGGCGCGATCTTTACGCTGACTTTCTGAGCGGCTGGCAGCTGGTTACGGCCAAGAGCAGTCACTCATCGCTTGTTTCCCGCCGGAGTTTCTCTTTGTACGTCTTGTACGCCACACTGATGAAGTGGTATGCGATCACAATCCAAATAATGAATAGGACGCCGCCCGGCGCGAAACTGCGAGCGGCAATCATTGACACCAGATATTTCGCAAGCATTGCGAGAGACACCAGACTCAAAGCCGCGTTCCAGGTGAATGAATCGAAGAGTTCAGTAATCCTGCTCATATCAGTTCTCCCTGCCGTAGTGGCCGGAGTTCGGGCTCAAAAAAGCTCGAGGAATCTAGTTCCTGTCTTGAATTGACTCGATGAATCTGGCAAAGGCGCCATCAAACTCAGCCTCGAACTCAGGCGTCATCGCGTCACACCCTCCCGGAACATTGCGCATGTAGATAATGTTGCCTTCGCCAGTTCCGTCGTCGGTCGTAACAGAAAGTTGCACCGCTCTTACCGCCGGCACTATCTGGACATCGTAGGCTTCAACATATTCGAGTAGCGGAGCATCATCCGCATCCAGTTCCTCCTGGCTAATATCAATACAGAGTGTGCGAGCTCGAAAATCCCTGTCGCCAATTTTGTAAATCGGGAGATTCTCGTTTGTCAGCGTTCCTGCCGGCGCGTTAGTCGTCTCGACCTGAACCATGACGAACTGATCGTCAGCAAAATATCCGGCTTTCGATACCTTGAGCGTCTCGGACAGGAACTTCTCCGTTGTGTGTTCCGGTTCGCCAACTCGCGCATCCCCCGGTATCGGTATCACGGCGTTAAAGGGACCAGCGATAACCATATGGCCAGCCTTGGAAAAATCGATATATTGGTGTTCAGCTTCTGCTGACACTGAAGACAAGAGAGCGATGGCTGCCGCTATCATTGTTGTTGTTTTCATGATGAGTCCTCTTAACCAGGGCAGGATTGATAGACCGAGTTTATCGCATCTGACCCGCAGATTAATAGGCGACTGAGAAACGCTGTTGGACGTGCTCGGCCTTCTCTGCCTCGTCGATGAGCGCGACCGCGAAGTCTGCCCTCGATATCCTGCTTTTGCCGCGATCGTCTTCCATCAGCGCATCGCCGCCGATCCGAAACTCACCTGTGCGCTCGCCATTCGTAAAGTTCTTGGCAGGCGTCGCGTAGCTCCAGTCGACGTCATCGACGGTGCGCAAGAATTCGAGCGTTAAGATTTGCCCCTGGATCTCTAGCTCCAGGCTTTTAGGCAGAAACACGCGCGGGATCTTATCGGCATACAGAACACCGGGCTCGACTACCAGTGACCCCGAGCCGCCGACGTGTATGAGCCTGGCAGCACCATCACCGATGATGCGAAGATGGCCAACAACATTGCCGGTGGCGATGTACTGCAGCGTGTTCTCAGGCTTCTTGTCCTTGCCGATCATGCCGCGAACAGAGACGATAATGACGTCCTTATCCTCGACCAGGAGCTCGATGCTTTGCAGGTCCAGCAAATCGCCGGCGACTGCAGACAAGTTTTCATGCTGCATTTCGATGCGCGAAGGATCGCGGGATACAGCTGTGACGAGGTGCCCTCGCTGCAAAGCCTCTTCGACGACATGCGTGCCGATCTTTCCGGTCGCCCCGTAGACGAGGATTCGCAGTTGATCGGTGACCTCCTCAGCGCTTACAGCGCCCGCGGAGGCGAACATCATGAGAAGGACATATGGTTTCATCATGCGATTTGAACCCCGTCAATTTCGATCAATAGCTCGCGGCGACATATGTGCGCGTGCAGGAACACGACGTTCGTCTCAACGTTGCCGAGCAAGCCCGTCAATTCCCTGGTCACATAAGCCAGGTCATCCGGATCCCGTAGATAAACACGAAGAACGCTGTCACCTTCGAGACCAAGACTTGTTTCCTCGCCGCAAATTCTGGATATGGCGTCACAGAGATGATGCAGGTTCGCCAGCGTCTCGGTCGTTTGCAGACCTATATCATCTGGATGAACAGACTCGTGCCCGACTATCGCCGCGGTACCGGAAATCACAAAAAGGTCATGATTACCCGCTCGCACGCAACCACCACGACTGAATTTCGGGCTCATGGGACCATACTGTCGCGGATATTCAAACGCGCTGACCTGGCGCGGATTCTCGGCGGATAGAAGTCCGTGCTTTGACATCAGCGCAATAATTGTCAGGTCACTGTCACGCGTACAACCCACAGCCGTACCGGTAGGAACGGTGGAATCGATGATGCCGAAGTGCTCAAAGGCCTCCGCCCTGCCGATCGAAAACTGACGGTACTTTTCCCTGTCATCGTCGCCCATATTGATGCTCGGAAAGTAATTCCAGATCTTGACCAGATGGGAGTGCCCGACCTGCTGCGCGACATCCAGAAGTTCCTGGTAAGCGTCGTGAGATCTCGCCCTGAAGTCCTGTGGCGAAGCGTCAGGCAACCGCACCACTACCACTGCATAATCTTCACATTGGGCGACTGTCGCATTGCCAATAACGTCGTGGTCAACGTCGCCCCGAAACCACCAGCACTCGAACAAGTCTCCGCCGTCGATTGGGTCAAGGCCGATGTTGACGACCCCGGATGGGCGGCCAGGAGAAGTATCAGAACCAAAATGGAAGCCGACCAACAGATTGTGTTCGGCCGATGGCGGCACAACGCTCTGGCTGACATTCATCGCCAGTCGACAATGACTCTCTCTTGGTGTTGGAACAGGATTCGAACTACCTGCCGTGTTGTAAGTCATTC
>Ga0164320_10000330_pt1 | contig 15025 bp, 11 predicted proteins | sample GuaBasSediGuay11_FD_113736 | JGI IMG/M metagenome (GOLD analysis project Ga0164320, IMG submission 113736) | Subseafloor sediment microbial communities from Guaymas Basin, Gulf of California, Mexico - Guay11, Core 4567-28, 0-3 cm | ecosystem: Environmental > Aquatic > Marine > Hydrothermal...
AGGCCGCGAGTCGAGTATCAAGATCGGGCACGAAGGCGTGAAACTCGACCCCTGGAGGTTGCCTGAATTGTAGGGCATCGAGGCGTGGTCCGGTGACGACGATCATCCGCAGCCCCGGAATTTTCGCTTTTGCCATCGGGTAGGCGTCGAGGATACGTTGAATCAGCTTGCCACCTACACCGGAGCCGCCGACCGTGACAATGCACACGGTTTCGCCTTCACGGTAGCCGAAGCGTTCGCGTAGTTCCCCGCGCTCGCCGAAGGTCGACGGGTGGCGGCCCAGTACATAACCGCAGAAATCGAAATGCCCGGGAATCCAGTCTCGCATCTCCGGTAGATCGGTACCGAAGGAATGCGGAACAATATCACCGGGGTTGCCAACAAATATTGCGCGATCGCGCACGCCGGGATGGGTTTCGACGTGTTCGATCATTTCGGCGTTGTAGTCGCTGGTCAGAAATGCCTCGTGATCACCGCCTTCGGGCATCGGCACCCAGCCGACGAAGTCGGTGAGCCATGCAATTTGCGCTTTTTTCAACTCGGGATGCTCGTGCCAGTAATGATCGATATCCCAGGCCTCGTCGGCGATGACGAGATCATAGCGGTCCTGTTCGAGGACCTCCTGGAACACCATAAAATTCGCGATCAGGATCTCGTCCATGTTGCGGATCGCCTGGAAAGCGTTCAGATCGTGCTCTCCTGCTTCGGACTCGATATGCTGCGATTCGCTGGCGAGTTTTGAACTAGCCGGATGGATACGCTCGTCGTTGGTATCCAGAAACCGGGTTACCGGATCCTGGGCGAGCCAGTCAATCTGCAGGTCGGGATGCAATGCCTTCAATTCCTGTGTAATGGCGAGATCACGTCGCGCGTGACCGAGGCCGATAGGTGAAGACAGGTATAGCGCTTTTTTCGGGCCGCCCCTGCGTTTCTGTGATGACGGCTTCCAGGTACCAAGATGACGGTGAAGGAAATCACGGATCAGCGTATTGACACGGGCCGGATAACGCGCGCCAGGATTGTGGCCAGCGCCCTCGATAATTTCGAGTTCGCAATGGGTTAAATCGGCAATGACCTGCGCCGTGCGGCTGGGAGCGACCACGTCGTTATCTCCGTGGATGGCGATCATCGGACAACGAATTCGACGGTAGGCCGCTTCGTCCATGACATAGGCGTCACCGTCGTCGGTATCCATGGTACCGATCAGGACTTCACCGGTCGTTTCATTTGCCCAACCGATCATATCCTCGATTTGTTTGGTCGAATGAGGCTCATTGAATATTTTCTGGGAAAAGAAATTGACGAAATCGGGGTAGTTTTCGCGCCAGTAATCACGAGAGTATTTATTCCAATCACCGCTGGTTTGTGAAGCCTGGTCCCATGACGCCCAGCTCTTGTACTCATACGCCGGCACGAGAGGAAGACTGGAACCGACCAGGATGGCTGCTTCGGTTCGTTCCGGGTGATGCGAGGCCAGCACCGTGGCGACTCGGGTGCTGTATGACCATCCATAAAAAATAGCCTTGTCCGTTAATCCGGGGACAGTATACCTGTTTCACAATCACCGGTTTACGCGGCTTGTCGAGTTTTTTCGTAGTGGATCAGTTTTCCGGGAGGGATGCCTTCAACTCTCTCTCGCTTAATTCAATATGTATTGAAAAAGCCAAAAGTTATCCAGTTGTCGGTATTTCGCGTTTGAACCAATGCCGTGAATCGCCTCATTAAGCTCTGCTTCGCAAGGAAAATTTTTTAGTATTCTGTAAACAGTTCCATCTTCAAGTTCCCGATCCTGGAAAGTGTTGCCGAATTCATCCGTGTGTGACAGCGGTAATCTCTCACACTGAGCCGCGGAATTGTCGACAAACACTACGGCCGCGCCAGGCTTTAACACTTCATGCAGGGATCCGAGAAATTCTGCAAGCCGCTGTTTGGGTACATGGGAAAGCCACAGGCCGGCAAAAGCCGCACTGAATTCCCGGCCGATTTCAGCCAGCGAATAGGCATCTACTATTTTTAGCGGCACCGCTTTGGGCATGGAGCGTGTTTCGATCTGGGCCAGGGATTCAATCACCGTATCGGTCGCCAGCACGGATTTTGCCTCGGCAGCGATGAACTGGGTCCAGTATCCGGTTCCGGCGGCTACTTCCAGAACATCCAGTGCGGTGAATTGTTTTGCTATGTAATCTTCCAGGAAGCGCAGGTCATCTTGCCGCTCGGGGTATGCGTATACCGAATCATAATAAGATGCGCGTTTCCTGTAATAGGGTTTCAGGTTGGAATCAGCGCGTTTCATCGATCCCTCCCGGCCTCCGTCAACGGCGAATTAAGCTGTCCCTGGAGCCGGTTTTGCCGATTCGACTCGGTCTGACCATGCCTGACCAGAATTATATTGGTTTGATTCGGCACCTGGTTTATTGGTTCGTGCTGCGGTCAGGCAGCCACCACCTGTATCCCCTCGCGGTCCACCAGCAATTCGACCCCGCTATTCAATGCATAGGTCGCTTCGCCCTGTTTGTGTGGATGATCGATCAACAGCACATCATTTCCAATATCGACGCCGTAGCGAATCACCGAACCGAGGAACTCCATGTGACAGACTTTTCCGGAAACGCGATTTTGGCCATCACCGCCGAGGCAGTCTTGCGCGACGATGCCGACATTCTGCGGCCGGAACACGATCGAGCCAGGACCTTGTTGATGATCCGAATTCAAAGCCAGGCTGGTGCCATTGGCGCAACGGAAACTGGTTACGCCGGCCCGGGTTTCGATTTCGCCTTCGAGAATATTTGCGGTACCCAGAAATCTGGCGACAAATAGATTGTCTGGATTATCGTAAAGTTTCATGGGCTCTCCCACTTGCTGGATCACACCTTGATCCAGTACCGCCATGCGATCGGCCGTGGTGTTCGCTTCTTCCTGGTCGTGGGTTACAAATATCGTGGTCAGCTTGAGTTTTCGCTGCAGTTCGAGGATTTCACGGCGCATTTGCACGCGCAGGTTAGCATCCAGGTTCGACAGGGGTTCATCGAGTAACAATACCTTGGGCTCGACAACAATGGTACGCGCCAACGCGATGCGTTGCTGCTGTCCGCCCGACAGGGCCGAGGGTTTACGCTCGGCGAGGTGCTTCAAGCCGACCAGGTCGAGCGTATTGTCGACCCGCTCATTGATTTCCTGAACGGGCAACCTGCGTTCTTCGAGGCCGAAAGCAACATTTTTGCGCACCGACATATGCGGCCACAATGCGTAACTCTGAAACACCATGCCGACATCGCGTTTCCATGGCGGTCGGTCGGCAATATCTTGATCACCAATTAAAATCCGCCCCGTGGGTTTGGGCCCAAACCCGGCGATCGCACGCAGCAGCGTCGACTTGCCGGACCCGGAAGGTCCTAGGAAGGCGAAAAATTCGCCGTCTTGTATATCCAGGTTGACGCCGCGCAGCACATGCGTATCGCCAAAAGACAGATTCAGGTCTTCGATCTTGACTCCCGTCGATTGCTGATTTTGTTCGGGCATCAGGCTGGTACTCCTTCGGAAACAATGGGTTTGGGTTCGCGCGACCGTTTAGTGCGTTCGATAATGACATGCGAGACATAGGTGCCGATGCCGACAAACAGCACGGCAATAACCCCAAGGGCCGCGCCGGGGCCTCGGCCGGAGGCCGATTGCATGAATTCATAAATACCGTAGGCGAGCGGCGCGTCGGTTTCGCGGGCGACGAGCATGATGGTGGCGGACAGTTCCACCGACGCCGTGGCGAAGCTGGTCACGAATCCCGCCAGGATTCCACCCGACATCAGCGGCACCAGGATGCGCCACACCGTGCGCCCCTTGGTAGCGCCGAGGTTTTCGGCCGCTTCTTCCAGCATCACGCTGACTTGTTGAATGGCGGCGATGCAGGCGCGTAACGCGTAGGGCAGCCGGCGGATGGTCATGGCGACGACGATGATCACCCACCAGGAGGCCAGGGGTTCCTCGATAATCGGTACTTCGACGCTATGGAAAGTGCGTAAATAGCCGATACCGAGCACCACCCCGGGCACCGCGAGTGCCGCGGTGGCGCCGTAATCCAGCCACTTGCGCCCCACCAGTTTGGTGCGCCACACCACGTAACCGATGGCGGTTGCCAGAATCACGTCGAATAGCGCCGCCAAACCCGCATACAACAACGTATTACTAATGTATTGCGAAGATGTAGATATCACCGTGTAGTAGTGCTCTAAGGTAAAGGCGTCGGGTAATACCGCGAACGACCAGATGGTACCGAATGACAGCAACAGCAGGCCGATATGTGGAGATAACACCAGCAGCAGGATAAAAATAACCACCGCGTAGCAACCCAGCTTTTCCCAGCGTTTCAGGTCGCGGCGCATCAGGCCGCCACCGCCTTTTTGCACGGTTGCGTAATCCTTGCCACGCATCGACAGCAGCGACACCCACAGCGCCAGCAGAGAAAACGCCACCAGTATCACCGAAATCACGTAGCCCATCGGGTCGGAAATACCGATAGATGTAATCCGCAGGTAAGCCTGCGGCGCGAGCATGTTATTGACGTTTAACAGCAGCGGTGTGCCGAGGTCGTCGAAAACCTTGATAAACACCAGCGCGGCGCCGGCCACATAGCCCGGCAACGCCAGCGGGAATACAATGCGGCGGAACAGGCGCAGGCCGCTGGAGCCCAGATTCTGCGCGGACTCTTCCATGGCGCGGTCGACATTGTTCAATGCCGCCGACAGGTTGATCAGAATAAACGGAAAGTAATGCAGGCTTTCGACGAAAATGACGCCATTCAAGCCTTCCATGAACGGGATCGTAAAACCAAGATGCTCGTCCAGCAGCAGGTTAACCGAGCCGTTCGCCCCGAACAGCAATTGCATCGCCACCGCGCCCACGAATGGCGGCATGATCAGCGGGATGATGCCGAGAGTTTGAATCAGCGCCGCGCCGCCGAAATTGAAGCGGGTGGTGAAATAGGCCAGCGGTATCGCCAGAATGGATGCCAGCACCACCGACATGGCGGAGACGTAAAAAGAATTGACAAAGGATTCGCGAAACAGCGAATTCCTGAAAAAGTCGACGAAGTTGATAATCGTCGCCTGTCCGGTATTGGGGTCCTGGAAGGCGACAAAAATTACCTTGGCTACGGGAATCCCCAGGAACAGGAGCAGGAACAATGCAATCAACAGGCCGATCGCCATGGGGCCGCGTTCAACCACCGCAATATTTAGCTTCATGGTGATGCCAGGACCAGGTTGGTAAAACCCCGCTCCGAGGGAGCGGGGTTAGTTGCCGACGCGAAAATTACAACAGCGATTGAGCTTGCTCAGCGAGTTCCTCGGCTTTGGCGTAGTTGGCCTTCACCTGCTTATCCCATTCCTGCTCGACTTCGGCCTGACGACCGGTAACCGTGTCGGTCGATTTCTTGCGCTTTTTCTTGAAGATTCCGGCAAAATCCTCTTCGCTGGCCCTGGCTTCAGTGATCGGCACCTGGTTAATCAGCGCGCGCGCCTGCTCGATCAATGCATTGGCTTCGTTGTTGGATTTACCCATGGCTGCGGCTTCGGCATCCTGAACCGCCTTGGTGGCGTCGCGCAGGTCGTCGAGGCGATAGGTAATCATCACGTCGAACAGCGAATTGACGACATTGTAGCGGCCCTTAGACAGTCCCAGGTCGAACTTGACCGCGGCGCCGATCGACTTGTCCTTGAACGGATTGGGAAAATCGGCCGGTGCCTTGGCATAGGTTTCGGGGTTGACTGGGAGGCGGCGGATTTTTGGATCCAGCAACAACTCCTGGCCTTCGCTGGAGAGGATGTATTCGATAAACGCCTCGGCTGCCGGCTGGTTAGGCGCGTTTTTAACAATCGCGATATTGGCCGGAACCAGCGTGGTTACCTCTGGATAGGCGAATTCGACCGGGAAGCCGGACGCCTGTGACGACAGACCGAAAAAGTCGATCACGATGCCTGCGCCAAACTGTCCCGAATTGACCCCGTCGGGAACACCAAAGCTGCGTTCGGTCACGGTCTTGAAATTACCAGCAATGGCTTTCCATTCAGCCCAGCCGGCTTCCCAGCCCATGCCCTGAATCACTGTTTCGACGGTCAGGTGTGTGGTCCCGGAACGCGAAGGCGCACTCATGCCGACGTGGCCGTGCCAGACCGGGTCCTTCAAGTCCGCCCAGTTTTTTGCGATCGGCAGTTTCTTCGCTTTCAGGTAGCGCGTATTCCACATGATGCCGTAACCCGAGGCGGCAAAACCTTTGTAATAACCCTGTGGATCGTTGATCGGAAAGGAACCGACTTTTTCGGGTATACCCTTAACCTTGACATCGTACTTGACCAGCAGGTCGTCGCCCTTCAACACTTCGAAAGCATCCGGGGCCGAAGCCCAGAACATGTCCGCGCTATTGTTATCGGAAATTTCCTGCAGGTACTTGATGCCCGCGGTGGTTTTCTTTTTCAGCATTTCGACCTTGACGCCGGGGTGCTTCTTCTCGAATGCCGCTTTAAAGGTGTTCGTGGTATCGGGCGGGTAAGACGTCACAATGGTCAGGGTGCCGTCTACCGCCAGCAGCGGGCTCGATGCCATGGCCAGTGCAACGCCGGCCAGGCCGTGTTTGATAAATCGATTCATTATTTCCTCCTGGGATTAAAGTTTGAACGCAGCATTCACCGCAAACGTCCATCGACCTATCATATACTATCTCAATTGCAGGGAAAGAAAGTTGCCTTCGATGACTGGCGTACTCGTAACCCAACGCTTCGCGGTTGCTATTTCAGTGAGTCGACCGAAATGGCACGAGCTGGTTTTGTCACAAATTACCCAAATATTTCCTGAAGTTGCAAATCAGATCGAAACAGGTCACCGCAGCGGCGCCTATGATACTGGCGGCGAGGTAGTGACCGGATCGTGATACATTACCCCGTTTACTGGTTTCAAACGACTGCATCGCGGCCAGCACCCGCTCGTTCACCGGGGTAGTAGCGGCATTATCCAGGTAACAAAGAGGGTGACCGTTCGCCGTCGTGGATAAAACCGGAAATCGATCCCGTATATCCCTGGCGTTAAAGGTCACCTGGGTTTCCCGGTGGTGCAGATCAACTTTTCTTCTCCATCAGGCCAGGCAGATGCGTTAACGAATCCGGCGTGTCAAAATCGACGAATATGGCGTCATCGAGCATAGGCAGATCCCAGATATTGCCGGTATTTTCCTGCATCAAAACCCTGCCGCCGGTGTCTCCGGTGAGCGCCCTCAATGCCGGAAAATGACGCTTCGACCACAGCACCGGGTTACCCCGCTTCCCGTCTTTGAATGGCACCACAATATCCCGCTCCATCGCCGGATTGAATTCTGCGATAAGCTCGTTGATCTGAGCGGCGCTGATCAGGGGCATGTCACCCAGCAGAATCAGGGCGCCTTCCATATCCTGCACAACGCTATCCAGCCCGCTGCGGAGCGAGCTCGCCATGCCGCTCGCAAAATCGGCATTGAACACTATTTCGGTCCGATCGAGCAGCGGCGCCTGCTTAACCTGTTCTGCCTCGTATCCTGTTACCACCACGACCTGTTGCACATTGGAGTCGAGCGCGGCGCCGACGACATGGCTGACCATCGGCAAATCACCGACCGTGGTCAGCAACTTGTTGTGCTCGCCCATACGCTGGGAGCGGCCAGCCGCCAGAATCACCGCAGCTACTTTTGGCTGAAGATTTTTCATCACTTTTTGCCGGCGACGGCGTATGTGGGGAATATCCTTGATCAATCCACCAACCCCCATCTGCTGAATGTCACGAGCAGTCACGGGAATCTCCGCCGCAATCCGTTGCAATACCCAGTCGAGCCCATTCAGTTTCGGTGAGCGGCTGCAACCGGGAAGATTTACAATTAGCCGATCGCCGATCCGCGCCAGCAGCAGCATATTACCCGGCTCCACCGGCATTCCGTAATGTATTATCTCGCCCCCTTGACCGACAATCGCCGCGGGAACGACATCGCCGATATCGCAGGTCACGGTGGCGCCACAAATCAGAATTAAATCACAGTCGCTATCCCCGGCTTTAGCTAACGCTGGACATAGCTCTTCGACGCTGTGCCCACATCGTGCTTCGAAATCGACCTGGCAACCCAGAGTCTGCAGGCGTGCGCCAGTGACTTCCCGGGTTGAGTCCAGTATCGATGGCTTAAGCCCCGGCGCGGACGTCAGGATCAAAGCCACCCGACGGGCCTTGTAGGCGATCAATGAAACCGCGGGCGGCTGATTGTCGGTGCGCGCCAGCGCCAGGCACCGATCCACTTCCGCGCTGGCGACCGCGAACGGAATGACTTTCACCGTTGCTACCGCCCGCTGCGCCACGGCTTCGGCATACTCCGGCAGCGTTGCCACGGTAATACTGCTTTGTCCGAGGTTGATGGCGTCAATCCGCTTCCTGTCGATTTGCGCCAGACCGTTTGTCCTGGCGTAGAGGTTAACGCGTCCACCCATGGACTTACCCAGAACGAGATTATCGCCAGCCAGTGCGCGGGCTACCGCCAGGGCCGCCTCATTCTCATCGAGGTCGCCCGGTTCCAGTCGAACCGCCGCAATAAACTTGATACCAGCACCCTTTAAACAGGCAATATCGTCACGCGACAAAACGCTGCCTTTTTTTACCGTGTCGCCGTTCATCCGTATTGTATGCGCGCTAATCGCACCTTCGGCTTCGCCTATCTCGATTCGGGAAAAAATCACCGCGCCCCAGCCTCGTCGCCATAACGTGCCTTGATCAGCTGCGCAAGCTCCTCTATCGGTTCTGTTACTGATTTAGTCTCCAATGCTGCCAACCCCCTAAGTCGTGACCGCGGTCGATGCCTCCAGCGCTTTCAGTATCTTTTCCGGGGTGACCGGAAAATCCAGTACGCGCGCACCGATCGCATCGGCAATGGCATTTGCGACCGCCGGCGCAACCGGCGTCAATGCCGGCTCACCGATCCCCTTGGCGCCAAAAGGCCCCAGACCGCTGCGCGATTCGAGAATAATAGATGTATGCTCCAGCGGCGTATCCTCGGCAGTAGGGATAAGATACTCGCTGAACGACGGGGTCATCAACTGTCCTTGCTTATAAATCAGTTCTTCGCTGAGCGCATAGCCGATACCCATGGCGGTGCCACCCTCGATCTGACCCTCGACCGCGGCCCGATTGATACACTGACCGATATCGTGCGCCGCCACGCTCTTCAGCACGGTCACCTCGCCGGTATCCGTGTCCACCGCCACTTCAATTGCCTGGGCGCCATAGACGTAGTCAGGATGCACTCGCCCCTGACCCGTTTCAGGATCGATCGGGTCGGTAAATGGCGCGTTGAACTGTGCCAGTTCCGAGCGGTGAATTCCATCCCGGGCACAGTGGCCCACGAGTTCCTTCAGAGTAATAAATTCTTCCGTTCGGCCGACGACGAAGGCCTTGCTGTTGGCCAGATCGACATGATGGATCTGTACGCCCAGCTCCTTTGCCGCGCGCTTGATCATGCGTTCGCGTAAGGCGCTGGCCGCTGTTTTACAGGCCATGCCTGTCATATACAGCGCACGCGATGCGGTCGAGGTCCCGGCCAGGGGCGTCACCGCCGAATCGCTGTTGTAAATAACCGTCCGCTCCAGCGGCACCCCAAGTAATTCCCCGGCAATTTGACAAAGCGCCGAGCCTTGTCCGGCGCCGATATCCGTTACCCCGGAACGCACCACCACGGTACCGTCCATTTCTATGCCGACCCAGCACTCGGAAGTATCGTGCATCATGGTAAGACGACCATAGCTCTGTTGATAGGCGGCAACACCCTGGCCAATCCTGAGTGGCCCCCTCGCCGGGGATTTATCTCCCAGCGCTTCCATCGCCTGATCCACGCATTGCTCGGTCCAGACTTCGCTTTCGACGCAAAAACCAGTCGCGATCGGCTCACCCTTCTTCAGGTAATTCTTGCGTCGAAACTCGACCCTGTCCATACCGATTGTATTGGCGAGCTCGTCCATCTGTTGCTCGTGCGCGATGGCGGCCTGACAGGCGCCAAAACCGCGAAAGGCGCTGGTGAACATGTTGTTGGTGGCGACCGCAACCGAGTCTACCTGCAGATTGTCAACCCGGTAAGGACCCGGTGAAGCGAGTGCACAATAGAGCAGCACATAGGGGCTCAGAAATACGTAGGCACCGGCATCGGCAACGATGTCAATTTTGGAACCGGTTATTTTCCCCTCGCTGGTAACCCCGGTTCGATACTTGATAACAAAGGGATGGCGCTTGCCATGGCCAAACCAGGAGTCCTCGCGGGTATAAACCATTTTCACCGGCCGCTGGGTCGCCAGCGCCAACAGGGCCAGGTATACCTCGACCGTGATATCCTCCTTGCCGCCGAAGCCGCCACCGACCAGGGCGCCGAGTATACGTACCCGATTGTGCGCGACGCCGATGGCTTCCGCGATGGTGCGAAAGTGTTCGATTACCTGGGTTGACACGCGGATGTTGACCACGTCATTTTCATCCACCCAGGCCATGCCCACTTCCGGCTCGAGAAAAGCATGTTCGATAAACTGGGTACGATAAGTTTTTTCAACAATATGGTCGGCATCCTTGAAGGCTTTTTCGATATCACCCTTACGGATTTTATGCGAGCCGACGATATTGTCGTGGCTCTGAACAATCGGCGCACCCGGTTTCAACGCTTCCTCGGGATCATAAACACCCTCTAACGGCTCCAGCTCAAACTCGATCATGGCGCGCGCTTTTTCGGCGATGGCCCTGGTTTCGGCCGCAATCAGCGCCAACGGTTCGCCGTGATAGCGCACCCGGGTCCGCACCAGGATCTGGTTATCGGTATTCAGGCGTTGGCGCCCGGTCTGTCCCGGTAAATCGGTCGCGGCGTCATGCGCCGAGGTATCGTCTCCGGTGAGGATACAGGCGACTCCCGGTAACGCCCGCGCCCTGGAGGCGTCAATGCGCTTGAGCGTGGCGCTGGCCATGGGCGCGCGCAGCACGATCGCATGCAGCATGTTGGGCATGACATAGTCACCGGCATAACGGGTCTTGCCTTCGGACTTTCCCCTGGCGTCGGTGCGCACCAATGGCTTGCCGACCTGGTGCAGATGCTTTTCCTCCGTCCTGGGCAGCGGATATTTCTTGTTCGGCATGTCCATCAGCCTTTCCCCCCGCCGCACAATTCACTGGCGGCTGCTTCGATCGCGTCAAAAATTTTGTTGTAGCCGGTACAACGGCACAGGTTACCGCCCAGACCCTCACGCATCTCCTGTTTGCTCGGGTTCGGGTTTTTATTCAACATGGACTGTGCCGCAATCATCATTCCGGGGATACAGTAGCCGCACTGGATGGCGCCTTTTTCGACAAAAGCTTTCTTCAGCGGATGCTGGTCGTCGCCATTGCGTGCCAGGCCGTCGAGCGTGGTGACCGGCTGACCGACGGCGGAGTGAGCAAACATCAAACAGGAATCAACCGCTTCGCCATCGATCAGGACGGCGCAGGCGCCACAGTCGCCTTTTTCACAGCCGCACTTCACTTCGAAGTGGTTTAACTCGCGTAACGCTTCCAGCAAAGTCATGTTGTTCGGCGCGGCGATTGTTTCCTGCCTGCCATTGATCTCCAGGGTGACAGGTTTAATGTTAGTCATGATTAGCACCTCCTTCAGCATCAAGTCCGGCGGCCTGCCGCAGCAGCCGCCGGGTAACGGTTCCGATCACCTGTTTACGATAGTCCCCGCTCGCGCGAACATCATCGATTGGCGCGCTGTCGGCGGCCGCGGCCTGCGCCACCTCATCAATCAGCTCCGCGCTAACGGCGTTGCCGCGAAGCAAAGCCTCGGCTCGCTTCGCTCGATATACGGTGGGGCCAACGGCGCCCAGCGCGATTCGAAGCGAATTGCAAACCCCGTTTTCCTGCTCGAAATGAACCGCGACACCGACCACCGTGATCGCATCGCCCTTGCGTCGTCCCACCTTGCGGAACAGGCTGGCGGCGTTTGCAGCGGGTAGCGGCCAGGATATTTCAGAAATCAGTTCATGCGCCTGGCGTACAGTCTGCTTGTAGCCGGTGAAATACTCGTCGAGTGCAACCGAACGTTCACCATCCTTGCTGACCAGCACCACCTCGGCATCGAGCGCCAGTAGCGGCGGCACCGAATCGGCGGCCGGCGAGCCGCAGCCGATATTGCCGGCTATGGTGGCCACATTGCGCACCATCTGTCCGGCGAATATTTTGCAGCACTGGTGCAATGCGGGTGCCAGCGTTGGCATATCGGGATGATCGAGAATATCGGATACCGTGGTACGCCCGCCTATGCGCGCGCGCCCGTCACCGACGTCGATATAGCGCAGCTCATCGATGCCGCCTAAATCGACTACGACCTCCGGTGAACCCTGGTTGGCCCGGAACGCGGGTATAATATTACTTCCCCCGGCCAGTAATACGTGGCCGCTGTCCTCGGCGGTTTCCTTTTCGTTGTTAGCGATTAGCGTCAAAACGTCCTGCAGGCTTTGCGGTTTTTCAAATTCGAATTCATGCAACATAAACTTGTCTCCCGATTTGGCTTAAATACGCCGGGTCACAGGTTTCAATAACATCGCCGCTCTCGGCCTTGACCCGTTCGCCGGCGATTATCATGTAATCGGGAAGGTCGGTCGGAATGTCTCTGGGTTCGTTATTTGTCATATCTTTCTCACTAAGCGCAGGGCAGGGAATCAGACCTGTTAGACATCCCAGCCGCCATCGACGGCCAGCTCCTGCCCGGTGATCTGGCGACTGTCCGGACCGGCGAGGAACAGTACCGCGTTGGCAATATCCTCCGGTTCGGTGACGCGCTTCAAGGCCATATCCGCCACGTACTCGTCCCACACCTTTTCAAAAGTCCAGTCGCCGCCGCGCTGTTTAACCTTTCCATGACAGAGTTTTTCCATACGCGGGGTTTTTACGATGCCGGGACAGACCATGTTTACATTGACGTTGTGCTTGCCGACTTCGAGCGCAACCGTACGCGTGATACCACGCACTCCCCATTTCGAGCAGCTATAGGAGGTACGCATCGGATAACCGCGCAAACCGGAGGTGCCGCCGATATTGACGATATTCCCGCTCTGCTGGTCGATCATCGTCGGCACCACGTACTTGATCGGCAAGTAGGTACCGCGGGTATTGGTCGTCACCACGTAATCGAAATCGTCGACCTCGATATCCTGCACCGGGGTTTCGATCGGGCCGGTGACACCGGCAACATTGACGAGAATATCGATACGGCCATCAAAAAACTCTTTTGCCGCCCCGACCATCGCCTTGACTTCATCTTCCTCGACGACATCACAGGCCAGCACCAGCGCGCGCCGCCCCATCGCTTCGACCTGTTGCGCCACTTCTTCCAGGGCGGCTGTATCGCGGGCGGTCAGTACGACATCCGCACCCTCACGCGCCAACGTTAATGTAATGGCGGCGCCCATTCCCTTGGCGGCGCCGGTAATAATTGCGTTTCTGCCTTCGAGTTTCATCTGCTTGCCCCCTTGTTGATCATGATTACTTTAATGAACCCGCTACCGGAGGGTTCGTGGTAACAAGTTGCACAGCTTAGCCCTGAGTCAGGCATAGGTAAATTATTTTAAATGTATCATTAAGATATGTTTTTTTTATCCAGGGCCGCGACCAGTCCTCGCGAATTCGTCCATCCAGATCTCGTCGGGAGAAGCAGTACAGAACAGCACGGGGTACGCGTGCATAGGTTTTATTAATCTAGTTGAGAGAAAAATAATATTTTTGTTTATCAGGATACTAGGACAGGATAGTCGGCTACTGATGCAAGCATGGGCTTCGAGCCTTTTTACCAAACAGTCATCAACGAGGTTGATTATGTACATCGAAGATAAATTTAACGCACACTGGATGCCCTTCACCGCGAACAAAAGCTTCAAATCGAGCCCGCGGATGTTCAATCGCGCCGAAGGCGTTTACCTCTACACCGATGACGATCGGGAAATCCTCGATGGCACCGCCTGCCTGTGGTGCGTGAATGCCGGACACGGGCGCAAGGAGATTGCCGAAGCGGTACGTAATCAACTGGAAACACTGGATTTCGCGCCGAGCTTTCAATTCGGCCACCAGGGTTCCTTTGATTTCGCCAACCGCCTGATTGAATACACGCCACCGGGCTTGAACCACGTATTTTTCACCAATTCCGGTTCGGAAGCGGTCGATACCGCGCTCAAGATCGCCCTGGCGTATCAAAACGCCCGCGGTAAAAGCAGCAAGACCCGCTTTGTATCACGCGAAAAAGCCTACCATGGCATTAACCTCGGCGGCACCGCGCTGGCTGGAATTCCCGGCAACCGCAAAGGCTTCCCGGTGATCCTCGAGGTTGACTTGCTGCCGCACACGCAGGATGTGGAACGCAATGCTTTTAGCCGCGGTCTGGGCGCCGAGGGCGGTGTCGAAAGAGCAAACGCACTGCTATCGATTATTGCGCAGCGCGGCGCCGAGAATATCGCCGCGGTCATCGTCGAACCGATTGCCGGAGCCGGTGGCGTGGTGATTCCTGCCGAGGGTTACCTGAAGCGTCTGCGCGAGATCTGCGATCAGCACGATATCCTGTTGATTTTCGACGAAGTCATTACCGGGTTCGGTCGAACCGGGTCCGCATTCGCCTCCATCGAATTTGATGTAACGCCCGATATCATGACCACAGCCAAGGGCATTACCTCGGCAACGGTTCCGATGGGCGGCGTATTCGTGCAGGAAGAAATCTACCATACGATTACGAACGGGGCAGGCGATGACGCCATCGAATTCTCGCATGGCTACACCTATTCCGCTCACCCCGTCGCCTGCGCCGCCGGTAATGCCGTGCTCGATATTTACCAGCGCGAACAGTTGTTGACCCGGGCTGGCGGAGAGATAGGAAACTACTGGGAGGATGCGCTGCACAGCCTGCGTCATCTTCCGCGTGTGATCGATATCCGCAATGTCGGGCTGCTCGGTGCGATAGAGTTCGAAGCCACGGAGC
>Ga0164320_10000331_pt1 | contig 15016 bp, 12 predicted proteins | sample GuaBasSediGuay11_FD_113736 | JGI IMG/M metagenome (GOLD analysis project Ga0164320, IMG submission 113736) | Subseafloor sediment microbial communities from Guaymas Basin, Gulf of California, Mexico - Guay11, Core 4567-28, 0-3 cm | ecosystem: Environmental > Aquatic > Marine > Hydrothermal...
GAATGTCAGGGAACGGATGCGGGACAAGGAGTTTCGCGCTTTGTTTCCTGAAACCAGGCTGGACCGTGACAATCAGAACGCGCAGGGCTGGAAGACGACGCGCAAGGGCGGCTTCTTACCGGCAGGTGTTGGCGGGCCGATCACGGGTAAGGGCGCGCACGTACTGATCATTGATGATCCTATTAAAAACAGTCAGGAAGCGGAAAGCGAAACGACGCGCGCTAGTATTTTGCGTTGGTACTCGACGACGGCGTATACGCGCCTCGCGCCTGGTGGCGGAGTACTGATCATTCAGACGCGCTGGCACCTGGATGATTTATCTGGGCGGCTTGAGATGGACATGATTGAGGGCAATGGAGACGTTTTTGAGGTGGTGAGATACCCGGCAGTGGCCGTGAAGCAGGAAAAGTACCGCGAGATAGGTGCGCCGCTGCATAAAGAGCGTTACAACCACGCGCAGTTGAAGATGATCAAGAAAGCAGTTGGCGAGCGCACCTGGGCGGCGTTGTACCAGCAAAATCCGGTGCCTGACGAAGGCGCGCAGTTCCAGCGTTCTATGATTCATTATTACTGGAAGAAAGACCTGCCGGAGCTGCTCACCAAGGTGGCGGCGTGGGACTTGGCTATTGGGCAGAAAGAGGTGAACGACAAAACCGTTGGTTTTACTGGCGGCAAGGACATTACGGGCGATTTTTGGTTCCTGGATTGTCGTCACGGGCACTTCGATCCGTACGAGATAGTAGACGAAATTTGTGACAGCTACGAGAAGCATGATCCGTATACGGTGGGCATCGAAAAAGACAAAGTAGCTATGGCTGTGGGGCCTTTGCTCGACACCATGATAGAGGATCGGGGACTATACGGGTTGCATATTACAGAACTTCGTCCGATGTTGGAGGGCAACAAGGTAAAACGTTGCCGCACTCTGCAGGGCTTGATGCGACAGGGTAAGGTCCATATTCCGCATCCTGACGAAGCGGACTGGGTGGATGAATTTGTTACAGAGTTGCTGCAGTTCCCGTACGGTCGGCGTGACGACCACGTCGACGGCGCGGCGTGGTTGGCATTGTTGATTGTTGATATGCCCTCACCAGGTATGAACTACAGTAAATTGGAGAAGCGCACCAGCTGGCGTGACCGACTGCGTAACATGGGTCGCGAGGGCAGGACAATGATGGGGTCTTAAGATGACACAACGGATAAAATTAGCGCAGGACTATTTGCCCTGGGGCGTCAGAGTTGCTGCCGGTCGGGTCGCGGGTCAATCTCATAATCATAAGTTTGGTTACAACGCAGCGGCTGGCACGGCGGATACTGTCTGGCTGCAGGACGGTGCCTACACCTGGCAAGCGGCAGCTGCGGTGTTGGACATTACCAGCACGGACAACGTTGAAGACATTGCTGCGGGCGACGGCGCACTGACGGTTACCATCGAAGGGCTTGACGCTGATTTTGCGGAAATTTCCAGCACCGTGACGATGACCGGGCAAACAGCAGTGCTTACGACGGGCAAGTCGTTCCTCAGGGTTAACCGCATGTACGTGGCGACTGCAGGAGTGGATGGTTTTAATGCAGGCATCATTTATGCTTCGACGGGTACGCAGACCACGGGTACACCTACCGTAGCTTCGACGATTCGCGCCACCATCGGTGCAGGCTTGGGGCAGACGCAGCAAGCGTTCTACACGGTGCCTGCCGGTAAGCAGGCTTTTGTACAGTCTATTACGTACACATCGACGCATGTGTCGGCCTCTTGTACGTTCGACTTCTTGATTCGCGAGGCAGGCAGTACAGTGTGGTTAAACAAGGGTAGAACGCTGGTGCTTCAGGGTACACACGTTGCGAAGCCTGATGTACCACAGACGTTTGCTGCGGGTACGGACATCGAGATACAAGGTACTGCCAGCACATCAACGGTCCCGGCAACAGCTGAGCTGGACATCCTGCTGCTCGACGTTTAGGAGATAAACCATGAATTTGACAGACCTTATTGGCGCGATCCCTTCAGTTCATCTACAGCAACTTGAAGACGCGCCGTTCGACATAACTTACGTATTTCCGGCTAAGGATTTTGGTGCAGCCGCGAACTGGACCGAAGTTATTGAGTCGCCGCCAGGGTTTCGTGGTGTAGTACGCGCAATTACGATGTACGACGTTACTGAGATTTTTAACGAACCTACAACGCCTGCGTATGTTTACGTTGGCCTTAGTGGCGATATTGATGCGTTTGTACTGTCTGCGAGCCTTGGCGCTTTGGCAGCTGATGCATCGGATAGCCCTGCGTTAACGCAGGGCGCGACGTACATTATCCAGCCGAATGCGACGATTCACGTGACAGGTGTCGGAGTGACTGGTGTTTCACCGACAGGTATCGCTACGACCGCGGTCACAATTCAATATTTCAAATGAGAAGCAAACAGTAGGAGAAAGGTAATGCCTAAAGGAAAAACTTTGTACCCTGACCCATGTGCTCCTCCGGGCAAGCCGAAGACGGACGGTGGTGGCTCAACAGGGAAGAGAACCAAGTTTAAGGGTGGCGCTGAAACGCCAATGATCAAAAACATTGGGACACCTCGTGATAAAGGCGTCAACCGGTAGCATTTCATGCCTACAGAAGACCAAATCGCAGTCGCGGAGGCGAACTGGGTAGCTTATCAGCGGGCGCGTGACGCAGGACATGATGAATGGCTTGAAGTAGCCAAGAAATGTGATGATTTCTACCTCGGTGAGCAGTGGGATCAGAAGGATCGTGACAAATTAGAGGCCGAAGGTCGGCCTGTGCTCACGATCAACGAGATTTTGAAGGTAATCAACGCGTTTCTGGGCAAACAAAGCACCCAGCGCGTAGATCTTGGCTTCAAACCACGGCGTGACGCCACGCAAGAGTCAGCAAAGGTCATAAATCTGCTGATTGAGCAGATTTTGGACAATAACAAGTACGAATTTCTCGAAAAAGAGGTGTTCGAAGACGGCGTTGTGGTCGATCGTGGCTTTTTTGACTTCCGCATGGACTTCAAAGACAACATCATGGGTGACATCAAGGCCCGTGTTATTGATCCGTACGAAGTTCTGCCTGACCCCGACGCTAAGAGCTACGATCCAGAGGATTGGAACAGTGTTATTACTACGCGCTGGATGACGCTGGAAGATATCGAAGCGCATTACGGCAAAGCGAAGCGTGACGAGGTTAATTCTTCGTCACAAGCATACGAAACGTTTGGCGAAGACTCCATACGTTACGATGGTCGTCGTACCTTCGGTGACGACACGACTACCCCCCTACAGACCACAGATTACGACGCGGATAAGACAATTCGCTCTGTACGCGTTGTTGAGCGGCAATTTCGACGTTTGGCACCGATCAGGTTCTTCGTTGACAACGATGTCGGCGATATGAAGCGTATTCCCGACGATTTGGACGAGGACAAAGCGATAGCTATTGCCAAACAGGCTGGGTTATCTATTCTCAAGCGTGTTGGCAAACGTATTCGCTGGGTGACAACGGTGGATCGCGTGGTACTGCACGACAGCTGGAGCCCATACCGCACGTTCACCATAGTGCCGTACTTCCCATTTTTCCGAAAAGGCAAAACATCAGGCGTGGTTCGTCAGTTACTGTCTCCACAGGAACAGTTCAACAAGATAGAAAGCCAGATGTTGCATATTGTTAACACCACGGCGAATTCTGGTTGGATAGCTGACGAAGGCTCGCTGGCGAATATGACCATTGAAGAACTCGAAGAACGAGGTGCTGAGACCGGACTGGTTATGATCGTCAAGCGTGGTTCTGAGCGCCCAGAGAAAATTTTACCGAACACTGTGCCAACTGGGCTCGATCGCTTGGCGACTCGTGCTCAGTCCAATGTAGCGGGGATTGCGGGTGTCGAAGGACTGGTTGGTACGCCGCAGCGCGAGGTTTCTGGCGTTGCACTTGATCAGCTTGAAGCCAGAGGACTGATCCAGGTCGATGTGCCGTTTGATTCGTTGAAACGCACCCGTGGACTGGTCGCTGCTAAGGTATTGGAGCTGATTCAGGACTTTTATACGGAGACGCGCGTGATGCGTGTGTCTGTTGGTAACGGCTTTGACGAAGAAGATGAAGAAGTTATCCTCAACGGGCTTGATGCAGCTGGGCAGATCGTCAACGACGTGACTATTGGCGAATATGACATCGTGGTTGGTACACGGCCCGCGCGCGATAATTACGAAGATGCGCAGTTCGCTAACGCATTACAGATGCGTGAGGCTGGGGTAATGGTGCCTGATGATGTTGTTATTCGACATTCACAGCTGGACAATAAACATGAGATTGCAGCGCGCGTGGCAGGGTTGCAGGGTGTTGCTCCGCCGACTGAAGAAGAGTTGCAGATCCAGGCACAGCAGCAAGCGCTGCAAATGCGCACACTTGAGCTTGAAATTGGCAAACTTGAAGCTGAGATCGGAGAACTACAGGCCAGAGCAGCGCAGCAGTTTGCCAAGGCGCAGCAGCTCAGTGGCGAAGCGCAGCAAGCTGCAATGGAAATTGGCATGTCGGCGAGGGAAAGAATGATTGATTTGCAGGCTAAACTACAGATGTTCTATGATAACTTGGATAACAAACTGCAGTTGGCAGGTATTCATGCACGTAACAAGCGGGAGACAGTGGCAATGTCAGAATCAACTAAGCATTCAGTTGCTGAGTTGAATCTCCTGGCGAAGCCTGCTCCCGCGCAAGGGAATAGCAATGGCTAAGAAAAAAGCGAAGGCAGAAGAGTCCGTACCAGTAGTAGATCCGTTCATTGGTGGTGAGGACGACGATCTATCGAATATGGAGTATATCCAGGACGAGACTACCCACGACAGGATTCAGACGCATCCTCCTGAGACGAAGGAAGAAGCGGAATTATTCGCAGAGCAGGAGAAAGCAGATGTCACTAATGAAAAGGGTGAAGCAGCAAGTGAAAGCGGTAAAGCGGCAAGCGAAAGCGAAGAAGGTGGGGATGAAGAACCCAAAAACGAAGCTGGTAAACAAAAGGAGGCCAGCAGCGAAGAAGAGACCAGTGAGGAAACGGTCGACGACGGGGAGGTCGTACCTGAGGTAGATGGCGGAATAAAGGTGCCTAAGGACCGCTTTGACGAGGTTAATACTCGTATGAAGAAGGCGGAGGAGAAGGTAGAAGCACTCGAAGCTAAGCAAGCCGAGAGTGAAGCGGAGATATATGAGGAGCCGGAGCCGGAACCCTACGATTACAAGAGCAAAGAAAACGAAGCAATGGAAGCGATGTTGGAAGGTGATTCGGAGAAGTATTCAGCGATTAACGCTGAGATACGAGCAGCAGAGAAGGCGGAACTCGTATACGAGGCTAAAAAGCTTGCAGCACAAGGTGATCAACAAGTAAGAGAGTCGCTGACTTTTGAAGAAGCGGGGGCGAAGATCGAGGAAGATTTTCCGCAGTTTGCGCAAAACAACGAAAATTACAACGAAGAGGCGCGTGAAGAGCTGCTGGATTTGTATGTCGGCTATGCGCAGTCTGGTACATATTCACGAGTACAGGCGTTGCAGCGTGCAGCGAAACAAGCCGCTAGGAACTTCGGTCTCACGGCTATATCGGGGAAAGCAGTGGACGACGAAACAGTATCGGACAATGTAGTAACGTTGAAGCCGACAGACGTGAGAGCTAAGGCTAAGGTAGCTAATGCACAGCCTCCGAACATGGAGAGTCGTGCTAAGGGTTCAGTAGAAGAGCCACGACGGGATTTTAATTCCATGTCTGACGAAGAATTCGAGACGTTACCCGAGTCGACAAAACGGCGCGCTCGCGGAGACTTTTTGTAATCTGTTCGATAGCGGTTCTTGTGAAACAGAAAGGCGAGGCTTGAAGCCCCGCCTTTTTTATGGGTACAGTCCAGATTCGCGACCAAGCCGTGTTAGAGCTTGGCCCGTCAGCAGGGACAGGCTGTTTGTTCGGTTGAGTAGTCCGATAACTACAAATCTCTGAATTCCTTTAACTGGAGCTTTAAGCATGGCGCTTACAAATTTTACGGCCCTAACCACAGAAGAGAAGACCGTATGGTCTCGTGATCTGTGGGCTGCGGCTCGGAATGCGTCGTTTACAATGCGGTTTGCCGGAAAAGGCCCCAACAGCATGATTCAGCGGATTACCGAACTCACGAAAAGTGAGAAGGGTGATCGAGCTGTATTGACGCTTGTTGCGGATCTCGAAGGGGATGGCGTAGTAGGCGACTACACGATGGAGAACAACGAAGAGGCTATCAAGGCTTATGACGAGGTCATCACCATTGACCAACTGCGTAATGCTAACCGTCTCGCTGGTCGCATGGCTGACCAGAAGTCTGTCGTTAACTTCCGAGGAACTTCGAAAGACATCCTGGCCTATTGGATGGCTGATCGTATTGATCAGATGTCATTCCTTACCTTGTCCGGTATTGCGTACACGTATAACACCAGTGGTGTGCTACGTCCCGTGAATCCTACCGGTCGTAACCTTAGTGACCTGGCATTCGCCAGCGACGTCTCTTCACCGTCAGTAACACGTTGGCGGCAATGGGATGAGACCAATGGGCTCTCTGCCGGTGATAATACTGCGATCGTTGCGGCTGATACACCGTCTTGGGAAATGTTGGTAGAAACTAAGGCACTCATGAAAGATCAGTATATCCGGGGTATTAAGGGTCCTGGTGGCGCTGAGTACTATCACGTGTTCATGTCTCCACAGGGCATTGCGAAGCTGAAGCAGGACTCTACGTTCCTGGCTAATTTGCAGAACGCAGGACCTCGTGGCGAAGCTAACCCACTGTTCAGTGGCAGCATGCTGACTCAGGATGGTTTGATCATCCACGAGTTCCGGCATGTTCATACCTCAGCTACTTGGGGTTCTGGCGCAGTAAGTGGTCAAGCAGTTCTGTTCTGCGGTGCTCAGGCACTCGGCATGGCAGATATCGGGCTCCCGTACTGGGACGAAGAGACGTTTGACTACGGCAACCAACATGGCGTGTCAGTTGGCAAGATCTTTGGCCTGTTGAAGCCTACGTTCCAAAGTATTTACAGCGGTACGTCCGTCGTAGAAGACTTTGGTGTCTTGCGCGTAGACACAGCCATCTAGTAGTTAGGTGCTTTTTAATCCCCCGCTTCGGCGGGGGTTTTTTTCCGCAAAGGTGTTATCATGGAATTAGGGAAAGATACGAGACCAGCATCAGCAGCTTTTACAGCAGCTGTAGAGACACGAATCGTGGCTGACAGCGGCGTTATGTGCGCTATTTTCAAGGCTGGGGAAACGAGGACAATACCAAAGGTACTTTTTGATGCAGCGCTCTCGCATGGGCTGATTCCTGAGGAGTCTCTGGAAGAGGCACCACCAGTAGTAGTAAAACCGCCGCAAGAAGAGATTGTCGCCGATGGTTTGCTCGAAGCATGTAAGACGCTGATTACCAGGGGCAACCCAGCTGACTTCACAGTAGTTGGACAGCCCCGTGCAGCCTCAGTCAAAAAGCTAGTAGACTTCAGTTTCACCACTAAAGACGTTGAACGCGCCTTCGGCGAAGCAATGCACGAGGTAGAACAAGATGGCGACGACAGTACGGAGCATTCTGAACAGAGCAGCATCGCTGCTGAATGATGAGGAATACGTTCGATGGGAAGAATCTGAACTTCTGGAATGGTTGAACGATGGTCAACGGGCAGTTGCTCGGGGACCAGCAACTGATGCCTACGTATTACGTGACGACATAACAGCTGTAGCGGGCACGGTGCAATCGCTTCCTACGGACGCTATTCGGTTGGTAGATGTAATTAAGAACGTAGTTGACGGCAGTGCCATCCACCAAACAGACTATGCGTTAGTAGATATGCTCAGTAGTACTTGGCGGGCAGCTACTGCGGGCGCAGCTGAAAACTTCTTCTACAACGAAAATAATCCTAAGGAATTCGAAGTGTATCCTCCGCAGACTGGTGGAGAGCTGATAGAAATTGTGTACAACGCTCAGCCGGGCGACGCTACTATTTCAGGCAGCATTGTTATCGATGATATGTATGCAGATTCGCTCATTGATTACATTGCGTACCGAGCCTTCAGTAAGGATACTGAGGATTCCGCTACTGAACTGGCTCGTGCGACAGCGTTTTTCCGAGCGTTTTTGTTTGGTATAGGGCAGAAAGACGCCACTGATGCTGGAATTCAACCTGGGAGATCTTAATGGTAGCACTTTCTACGCTAGTTCCTGATGTTCAGGTAGCGATACCTGAGATTCCTTCGTTCGTTGCTGAGCGCCAGTTGCTACGTGCTACTCGCGATTTTGCGGAAGCGACGCGTGCTTGGCGCGTAAATGTACAGATATCAGTTACAACGACAGTACCTGCTGTTAATATATCTGGGTTGCTACCAGCAAACACAGAGTTGGTTGATGTCGTATCGATAAAGAACACTGGCGGCGGCGCACCCTTAGTGCCACGTACTTATGCCTGGTTGGATAAAAACACATCAGATTGGCACAACGATACTGATCTTAATGCAAAGTGGTACGTGCTGGATGGTAACAACAGTGTGCGCTTCGTGCCCACACCATCTACGACAGTGGCGGCGCTTTACGATGCGCGGGTAGCAGTAAAACCGCTACTTACAGCTACTGTGATCGACGATATCGTCGCAAATAAGTACGATGAGGTATTGGTTCATGGTGCGTTGTCCAAGCTGTACCTACTACCACGTAAACCATGGACAGATAATGCCTTGGCTCAGTACCACCAGACCATGTTTTTAGCGAGCTTTCCTGCTGCACGTACAGAAGCAGCGGAAGAGTTCCAGACTGGCGTACCTCGCAAAGTGGCTTATGGCGGAATATAAATGGCTGTTATCAGGTTGGGCGGGTTCAAAGGCAATATCCCACGCATTCATCCCAGGTTGTTGCCTGAGGGGGCTTCACAAACAGCGCTGAATACCAGGTTTGACTCAGGCGCTGTGGAATCCGTTCGAGGTCTTGAGACTCTACAGTCAACTACTGAAGTTAGTCCTATATCGTTGTACCGGTACTCCGATACTGTGTGGTTAGAAGCGGCATCTGATGTCGATTGGGTGCGGTATCCGGTAGCTAATGATGCGTACGGGCGATTAATCTTCGCAGATCCGGCAGGTACAGAGCTACGTGTAACAGATGCTTCGTTGGTCGGTGTTGGTGGCTATCCAGCTATTTATCGAAACTTGGATGTACCTCCTCCAACACAGGGGTTCCTGGCAACATTGAATGGCACCGCTGATGATGAGGACGAGGTGCCGGAGACGCGGTACTACGTATCGACTTTCGTGAATAGTTGGGGCGCGGAAGGTCCTCCTTCACCCCCTTCTAATCAAGTTGAGTGGCGTACAGGACAGACGGTAACGTTATCAGCGCTGCCTGCTGTTCCTTCTGGGAACTACGAAATTACGCACAGGCGTGTCTATCGGCTAAATACGGGCTCGACAGGGACGACGACTTATCAGTTTGTGACGGAACTGGCCGTTGTACAGGCAACTACGGTGATTTCTGATATTACGCAAGCAAGCCCGGTTGTTGTGACTACAGTAACAGCTCACGGTTTGACCGACGGCCAAGAAGCTATATTCTCCGGTCTGGGCCTCGAAGCATCGAAACCTATCATTGAAATTAGTAAGGCCGGTTCAGCTAGACTCACGGTGACAGCTCACGGGTACTTGACTGGCGAAGTTGTGGAGTTGTCTAATCTTGGCGGCGGTAACGGTATGGACGAGTTGGACGACTACCGTGGACCAGTGCTGGTTATTAACGAGGATAAATTTGAGCTACCAGGCGTAGATAGTTTGGGCTATGTAACTTACGTTACAGGCGGTGAAGTGACCAGAACAGCTGGTATGGACGAACTGGAGGGTAATAGCTACTTCATTTCCGTAATTGGTACCATGCAAGTTTCGTTGCTCAGCATCGATGGCACGGGGTTCTTCGCTTATAACGATGGTGGACTGATTTCTCAGGTCGCCGGTACGTCGTACGTTGATGCTGTGCCCTCAGCGAACCTCGCTGAGGTATTACCAACAGAACTATACGACCCGCCGAACGCCGCTACGATCGGTATACGAGCGCATCCTGCTGGCTTCTTGGTAGGGTTCTTTGGTAATACGCTTACCTTTTCAGAGCTTGGCGCTCCGCATGCCTGGCCTATTGATTACCGGTTGGTTACCAGCCACGACATTGTTGGAGTGGGGGTCTTCGGAGGCACTATCGCAGTGACTACAGAAGGTTGGCCATACCTGGTGATTGGTTCTGATCCTGCAGCGCTTACTATGGTGGAGCTTGAGATTGAACAGGCTTGCGCTGCTAAGCGCGGCATAGTGGACTTTGGGACAGCGATTGCGTACCCCAGCCCCGACGGCTTGATCCTCGTGTCTAGTAGTGGCATTGCTAACGTGTCTTCTAGCTTATTTACGCGGGATCAATGGCAGGCGCTGGTACCGTCGTCATTCGTAGCGTTTAACTGGGAGCAGCAGTACTTGTGTTTTTACAGTGATGGGTCTGTGACACGGGCATTCGTGTTCAATCCATTTGCCCCCGATCTTGGCGTTGTATATGTGGAGAAGTTCGCTACAGGTGGCTTCAAGGATATTGAAGAAGACCAGCTTTATATGATTGTCAGTGACGAGATAGAGAAGTGGGATGAAGGGTCTGATCTGTCGTATACCTGGAAATCCAGGCCGACGTTTACACCTAAAGCCGTTAATATGGCGGCAGCGAAGATCCACGCTGATTCATACCCAGTAACATTCGAACTTCATGTCGACGACGTGAAGCGGTTCACCAAAGTTGTAGGGTCTATCGAGGCTTTTAGGCTTCCGGGAGGCTATATGGGCGAAAAACACGAAGTGGTATTAAAAGGCACCAACCGGGTGTCAGAGGTAGCGCTGGCAACTACGATGAGGGAGTTGTCAGTTACCGTATAACAAGGAGCAAGGCATGAGCAACGCAAAGGCAGGCGTTAGAAGTTACCCACCAACAGTAGAAATAAAGCCGGTACTGAAGACGTCAGAACAACGAAAGTATGAAAAAATGTGGGGTCAACCAGCGTATCGCTCGGTTTCTCCAGGAGAACAATCAGCGCAGCTATTCCTAGAACAGGCGCATCCGCTCAAAGATAGTACATGCATCGATTTTGGCTGTGGCACAGGTCGTGGCGGATTGATGATCTCTCTGTTTGGTAACATGATTGTTACTTTGGTGGACTTCGCAGAGAATGCGCTGGACCCGGAGGTCAAAAACGCCACTGTTACACAGCCACATCGTATTTCCTGGATACAGCATGACCTTACTCAGCCATTACCGGTGGTCGGGAGCTATGGATATTGCACAGACGTTATGGAGCACATACCCCCCGAGGACGTAGATCTCGTACTAAGCCACATTCTCCAGTCAGCGAGCCATGTATTTTTCCAGATTTCGGGTGAGGAGGATCTTTGCGGTGCAGCAATGGACGAAGAGCTGCATCTCAGTATCCATTCTTATGAGTGGTGGACGAAGAAGTTGCGCGATCACAAGGCAGTTATCCACTGGTCAAGAGAAGCTGAGAAAGGATTGGCTTATCAGTTTTACTGCAGTTCCTGGGTGAACCAGCACACTATCGAATATGAGGGAGCAGTTAACACAGAGGTTGAAATAGTCAAAGAAAACATCCGCGAAAATGCTAAGACAGATTGGCAACTCATGCATCCACACCCCTTACAGCCTACCGAGGTGATGATGATCTGCGGCGGGCCGTCGTTGAATGATTACACAGATGAGATTATGCAGCTGCGCGCTGAAGGCATGCCAATGATTACGTCTAATGGCACCTATAATTGGGCGATCGCGAATGGTATGAAACCATCGATGCAGTTGATTATTGATGCCAGGGCTTTTAACAAGCGGTTTACACGCCCCATCGTAGATGACTGTAAGTATATGATCGCGTCGCAATGCGATCCCAGTGTCTACGAGGGGTTACCGATGGATCGTACGTTTGCATGGCATGTATGTAACGTCGATTCTGAGATATCGGAGCTGCTGGATGACCTCTACGAAATTTGGTTCCCATGTCCTGGAGGTTCCACGGTAACTCTGCGGGGCCTTTGCTTGCTACGTATGCTGGGCTTCCATAAGATCCACATGTATGGGTTTGACAGCTGCTACCGCGGAGATGAGCACCACGCTTATGCGCAGCTGGAGAATGATTACGAGATGGCTAGAGTGGTTCCGGTCTCGGTTGGTGGCAAAGTTTTTTGGTGCGACCCTTGGATGTATTGCCAGGCCAAAGAATGGATGAACATGGTAGGCTTGTTTGGCGATGAAATTGACTTGAATGTCAAAGGTGATGGGCTGATAGCTCATATTATCAAAACTGGCGCTACGCTTAGTGCCTTAGAGGAAAACGAGGAATAAAACTATGGCTGCTACAGCATGGATCTTCTACAACGAAGCCAAGAAGAAAATTGGTGACAACACTATTCCGTTGGATACTGGCATTTTCAAGATGCAGTTACACACTTCTGCATCTAATGCATCGACGGCTACGTTGTCGATTGCCAGTTCAGTAAATAATGAAATTGCAGTTGCCGGTGGTTATGCTGCTGGTGGCCGTACGATGGCTGGTATTGCCTGGACAGTCGCTGGTGATCCGTCATCGGTTAAGTGGGATGCAACGGACTTGATTTTTACCGCAAGTAGCGCGAATCTTTCGATCGTGAAGTTTGCTGTAATCCATAACTCAGTAGGCTCTGCTACGTCAGGACACCTGCTTTGTTGGTCACGTCTGAGCGCGAATGAGTTTTCTGTTACCAGTGGAAACACTCTGACTATTCAATTCGCGACAGCTGGAATCTTTACTCTGACTTAAAATGGCTGATGATCACGTCCTTTCGCTGCCTCCGATTGATGGGCCGAAAAGACGGGCTCTTGTCGAACTTCGTGAACAGGAGAGGCGCAGACGTGAAACGAAAGGGAAGGATCAGGTTGCGCTCCCAAGGACGGGGAAGCTTGTGATCGATACCAGGGTCATTGTCAGAAGGGTTGAACGCCCAGATGTGGTCGTAGGTGAGCTGTCGCTCTCAGCTGCTTCATACGTAGTAGATGAAAACGCCGCTACGCAGATTGTAATAAATCGCGTGGGAGGCTTCGCTGAAGCTGTTTCAGTCGACTGGACTATAACAAGCGCAACAGTTACTCCAAGCTCTGGCACAGCTACGTTCCAGATTGGTAACGGCCAAGCAGTAATTGCCATAGTTGCTGGCGATATCGTAGCAACTGAGAATGGGTCGCTGACGCTATCAAACCCTCAAAACCTTGACGGAGGGTTAACTCCTACGTTGGTTTCGCCAAGTACAGCAACTTTTACTGTAACGAACCTTGGTACTGGGCAAAGCATGCTGGCTCTGTCTTTGGCGGCGTACAGTGGCAACGAAAATACAATTATCAACTTCGTTATTGATCGCACTGAAGATAATAGTGACATTGTTTCAGTCGATTGGGTAATCACGGGGGCCACAGTTATCCCTCTTTCAGGCACGGCCACGTTTAATATTGGCGTAGATACAAGTGTCGTTCCTGTGGCTGCTGGTTTGGTAGTAGCTACCGAAGTAGGTGCATTAGCACTTTCTAACCCTCAAAATCTAAGCGGTGGGGTTATCCCTGCTATCATCTCTCCAAGCTCCGCAACATTCACGGTTACGGATGTACCAATAAGTGCTGCTGTAAGAGCGTTTCCCGGTGCTGAGGGCCTTGCTGCCAATACACGCGGAGCCGCTGGCTATAGCGGCACTCCTAACGTTGAGATTGTTACAAGCCTGGCCAATTCAGGAACGGGCTCATTAAGGAATGCAATTGCAGGTTCCGGCAAGGAAGGCACGTTTGTCACTTTTGAAGTCAGTGGAATTATCAACCTGACTTCTTTGCTGGCGATTACTTCTGATTTTACAACGATAGCTTTTCAAACATCTCCGGGTGGGGTCTGCATTGCTGGTTATCCGATCCAATACGGCAACTCATCAAATCATACTGAGAATCATATTGTGCGGCACCATAAAGGCCGGGCAGGTAGTCATGAAGCTGGCGGTGGATCTGATAATGAGGCATTTAGAATCTGGAATGCCAGCTATGTTATGGCAGATCATTGTTCCTGGGCATGGGGTGGTGATGAAGTAACAAGCATGGTTGATACGTCAGGCAATCCAAGTGCAATGAATACTTGGAATAAGTGCTTGATTACGCAGAGCATAGAAAATGCCGGGCAGGGTGAGCCTGATCATAACTATGGAACGATCCTGTCCTGCAGTAATCGCTCAGACAACTCGCTCAATATGCATCGTTGCGCGTACCTTCATCATCGTCGCCGGATGCCAATGATACAAGGTAATGCTTTTATTGAGATGAGCAACTGCATCACCTACAACTGGGATCGGTTCTATAACACGGTGCTGCAATCAGTGAACAATCCCGGTCAGAACATGCAGTGGAACCACATCAGTAACTTTGCTGAGGGCGGGCCAAATGGAAGTGGTGCTGCTGGTGAAATGAATGGACACACTAGCATGGGGTCTAGTTATGAGCTGCTGTTCATGGAGAATAACTTTGGTGAGCAGAGAACGGTCACAGCCGATAATGAATGGTGCATTACTAATTACAATACAGGCAACTTGCTGACAACGGCGTGGCAACGATCAACACGGTGGCCGCGGCCCGCTGGTGGCGTTGACCCAGCCGTAGAGGAACTACTTGTTAATAAAGTGACTGCGAAAGCACAGGCGCTCGCATGGCTTGCTGACTGTGGCGCAACTAAGCCATTTCGCGATAGTCATGATGATGAGATGGTTGCCAGCTTTGATGCTGAAACAAGTTTATGGTTGGCTGATACGGTGTATCCAGACGATTGGCCGATATATGCAGATCCGCCGCCACCACCAGACTCTAACGACGACGGCATACCTGATGATTGGACTGCTGCGAATATGGGGGGCGCAATATGGAGCGACACAGCGCCATCTGGTTA
>Ga0164320_10000332_pt1 | contig 14996 bp, 17 predicted proteins | sample GuaBasSediGuay11_FD_113736 | JGI IMG/M metagenome (GOLD analysis project Ga0164320, IMG submission 113736) | Subseafloor sediment microbial communities from Guaymas Basin, Gulf of California, Mexico - Guay11, Core 4567-28, 0-3 cm | ecosystem: Environmental > Aquatic > Marine > Hydrothermal...
AATGGTCGCTATGAAAGGATCATATCATGGAAAATCATTTGGAGCATTATCATTAACATTTAATCCAAAATATAGAAAAGCATTTGCACCACTGGTAGAGAAAGTTTCTTTTGCGTCATATGGAGACATGGAATCATTACGTTCGGTAATTGATGATGATACTGCATTTGTAATTTTAGAACCTATTCAAGGTGAAAGTGGGATTATTGTTGCACCTGAAGGATTTTTGCAAGAAGTTAGAAAACTTTGTGATGAAAAAGGAATTCTGTTAATTTTTGACGAAATACAAGCTGGTTTAGGTAGAACAGGACGATTATGGGCTTGTGATCATTGGAATACAGTACCAGATATTTTATGTCTCGCAAAAGGAATTGCAGGAGGCGTACCAATGGGTGCAACTCTTGTAAGACCAGATATTTTAGCTTCAATTAGTAAAGGTGAACATTCATCAACATTTGGTGGTAATCCAATATCTTGTGCAGCAGGAACTGCAGCTCTTAAAGCAATTACAGAAGATGGTTTAATTGAAAATTCAGATAAGATGGGAAAACTATTCAGAGAAGGTTTAGAAAAATTAAAAGAAAAACACTCTATGATTAGGGAGATTAGAGGTAAAGGCCTCATGATAGGAATTGAGATGAAATTTGAGGTTAAAGACATCTTGATGGGATTAATCAAAAAAGGAGTTTTAATGCTCTACTCTGGAAGAAACATTCTCAGAATTCTCCCCCCATTAGTAATATCAGAAGAGGACGTAACAAAAGTTTTACATGCTCTTGATTCTGTACTAACAGAAGAGGAAGAAAAAAGAAATGTACAAGGATAAAGTAGACGAAAAAATTATAGGATATTTGAAAGAAGATTCTAGAGAATCATTTGTAGACATAGGAAAAAAACTAAAACTATCAGAATCTGCAGTCAGAAGACGTGTAAAAAATCTAGTAGACAGTGGAACAATTAAGAAATTTACTTTGGAACTCGGGGAAGAAAATTCAACTAGCGCAATCGTCTTAGTTTCAGTGGATTCTGCAACAGACACATCCAAGGTATCACTAAAACTTGCAAAGCTTGATGGAGTGAAAACAGTTTATGAGATTACGGGTCAATATGACATTACAACAATAATGAGTGCAACAAATATTGCAGAAATTAATTCCACCATTGATGCTCTAAGAAAAATTTCAGGAGTAGTAGATACCAACACAGTTATTATTTTAAAAAAAATTATCTAATTACGACTTTCGTTTCAAAATTTAATTTTAAAACTAATTTAGGATCATTTTTAGTTTTTATCAACGAACTTAGTACGAATATGTTTATATCATCAATTTATATCAACGATATTAGTAATGAAAGATCCGAATCACTATGCAAACATATACAACGCATATGAAAAAAATCCAAAGAAAATTAGAATATTAGATAGTACTCTAAGGGAAGGTGAACAGCACCCAGGTGTTTCATTTACAAATAAACAAAGAATCCAGATTGCATGGATGTTAGATTACTTTGGTGTTGATCAAATTGAAATTTCTCCAATAGTTTCAAATGATCATAAAGAAGCAACCAAAACAATCATCAAACAAGGATTAAAGGCAGATATTGTTTCTCACGGACGTGCACTCAAATCAGATATAGATATTTCATTAGATTGTGATGCAAAATGGTGTGCAGCATATTTAGGAATTTCAGATATTCATCTAAAAGATAAATTAAGAATTACAAGAGAAGAAGCACTTGAAAGGGCAGTAGGAACTGTAGAATATGCAAAATCACATGGACTGAAAATTAGATTTACAGTTGAAGATGGAAGTAGAGCAGAACCAGAATTCTTACTAAAAGTGTGTAAAGCAATTGAAGAAGCAGGAGTTGATAGAATCAGCTTACCAGACACTGTAGGAATTTTGCGTCCAATTGGAATGTATAATTTTGTAAAAAAGGTAAGAGAAGTTGTAGATGTTCCATTAGATGCACATGTTCACAATGATATTGGCTTTGCAGTTGCAAATGCATTTTCAGCATGTGATGCAGGAGTGGATCAAATTCATACTACAATTGACGGAATTGGAGAAAGAACAGGGATACCTCCCCTTGCAGAAGTTGCAGTGGCATTAACGTATCTTTACAAATCAACTAATGATTTCAGATTAGACATGTTACTTGATTTATCCAGATTGATTGAGGAATACACATCAATCAAACCATATGATTCTAAACCAATTGTAGGTTCATCAGCTTACAAACACAAAGCAGGAACCCACCTTGCAGCAATTTTGAAAAATCCTGCAGCCTATGAACCAATTCCTCCCAGAGCAGTTGGAAATAGACGAAGGATAGTGTTTGGAGAACTAGCTGGAAAAACAGGTGCGGCTTATTTGATGTCATTACTAGGATTGGAGAAAGATGACGAAGGAGCAAAGGCAGTTGCTGCAGGATTAAAGAATCTAAGAATGGGTGATCTAATAGAGATCCCTCTAGAAGACAGACTTGAAAAAAAGATAATTAATGATAAATAAAGAGGAGTAATGAAGAGAAAATATGTCAAAATGTGAAGAATGTGATGCAGATATTTCCATACCAAGTGATGCACTTGAAGGGGAGATTGTAACATGTCCGGAATGTGGCGCAAGTTTTGAATTATCTAAAGGTTCAAACGGTTTCGATCTAAAGCCTGCCCAAACGGTTGGCGAGGATTGGGGACAGTGAATCCTGATGTTACCATTCTTTACGATACCATCCGTTGGGAAGAAAAAGCTCTACTAGAAGCAGGCAAAAAAAAGAACATCAACATTCAGATGGTCGATTGTAAAAAATTGGCAATAAACTTAGAAAAAAAACCAGAAGATTATGGTGTAGTTATTCAGAGATGTGTAAGTTACTATAGAAATTTACATTCAACTGCAGCTCTTGAAGGGTTAGGTGTCAAAGTAATCAACTGTTTAAACACAGGAGTGTTTGCAGGAAATAAATTATTTACACATATGTTATTAAAAAAATTTGGAGTTCCAACTCCAGATGCAACTGTAGCTTTTTCAAAAGATGCAGCACTAGAAGCATTAGATACACAAGGGTATCCAAGGGTGATCAAACCAACAGTGGGTAGTTGGGGAAGATTAATCTCAAAATTAAATGATAGAGATGCAGCTGAAGGAGTTATTGAAAGTAGAGAGAACATGTATCCAATTTACCAAGTTCATTATTTAGAAGAATTTGTAAAAAGACCACCAAGAGACATTAGAGCAATCATGGTAGGAGATAAAATAGTTGCAGCAATCTACAGATCATCCAAGCATTGGAAAACAAACATGGCACTAGGTGGAGTGGCAGAGCCATGTAAAGTAACACAAGAAATGGAAGAGATGTGCATTAAAGCAAAACATGCAATTCAAGGAGATATCGTAGGTGTAGATTTGATGGAAAGTGATGAGAAAGGACTAGTTGTACATGAGGTAAACAATACAACAGAATACAAAAACACAGTTAGAGTGTGTGAAGTAGACATTCCTTCCTTAATGCTAGATTATGCAATGAAGGTAGAAAAATAAAAATTGGACACTCATTTTACAGTAACACCAAGATTTGCAGTCAAGATGCTAGAGAAAGCACTCAGACTTTACACTCCATCTCTAAGTGAAAAACCAATGGCCGAATTTTTAGCAGATAAATGTGATGATTTAGGATTTGAAGATATACAGATAGATGAAGTTGGCAATGTAAGTGCAAAGAAAGGTTCTGGCGCTCCAAGGATTATGTTATGTGGACACATGGATGTAGTGCCAGGAAAGGTCAAGGTTCGAAAAGAAGGAGATTCACTTTATGGTAGAGGAGCATCTGATGCAAAAGCACCATTAATGGCAATGTTATTTGCTGCAGCTTCAATTCAAAATAATAATGGAACAATAATTTTTGTCGGGGCAGTAGATGAAGAAGGAAATGCAACAGGAATTAAAAATTTAGTCAAGAAAAAGATGGATATTGATTATGCAATTTTTGGAGAGCCAAGTGGAATTAAAAAAGTAACAATTGCATACAAGGGAAGACTAGCAATAAATCTCAAAATTAGTGTGGAGGATAGTTCTCATGCAAGTGCACCATGGTTATCAAAGAACGCAATTTTAGAATCCATGGTATTTGCAAGAGAGTTAAAAGAAAAATTAGAAGCAAATCAAGAAGGTAAAACAAAAGGAATGTTATTGACTGCTACAATGACAGAAGTAAAAGGAGGAACAAGTCACAATGTAACTCCAAAAGAGTGTGAAACAACTTTTGATATCAGGATTCCAGTAGATATGAATTGTAAAACAATTGAACAAAAAATTGCAACACTTGTCAAAGAAATATCTCAAGAAAGAGAAGTAGAAGCATTTTATTCAATTTTAGATGAGACTGAACCGTTTGAAGCACCACATAATTCACCACTAGTTAGAGCATTTACGCTAGGCATAATAGAAACTGAACATTCACGACCTACCTTGATTAGAAAAACAGGTACAGGAGACATGAACGTTCTTGGAAATCAATGGGGAATTCCAGTTGTAACTTATGGGCCAGGTGATCCTCATGAAGCCCATACAATTGATGAGAAAGTTTCAGTAGATGAATATCTCAGAGGAATAGAGATTCTCAAGAAAACACTACAGCATTTAAAAAGACTTCACGATAAAAATATTCAATAATGCTTTGGTTTATCGGTTTAGGGATTTCTGGATTCAAGTCTATTCCTAGTGAGGCATTAGATGTATTATCAAAAGCAGATATTGTGTATTTAGAACAATTTACCAGTCCAATAGCAAAATCAGATTTAACAAAAATTAAAAATGCAACAAAAGGAGAATTCAAACTTGCAAAAAGATGGTTAGTTGAAGACGGTAGTGAAATTTTAAAAAATTCAAAGAAAAAGAAAGTGGTTTTATTGGCATATGGAGATCCTTACATCGCTACAACCCATATCGAATTGAGAACAAGAGCAATTGAAGATAAAATTAAAACACATTCAATCCATGCAGCATCCTCACTAACTTCAATGATAGGAGAATGTGGTTTGCATTTTTACAAAGTAGGAAGAATTGCAACAATAATGAGTGAGATGAAATCATTAACAACCCCATATTATGTAATATACAAAAATATCATTGAAGGCAATCATACTGTACTTCTCTTAGAATATAATCAAGACAAGGATTTTTTCTTAGATCCTAAAGATGCATTAAATGGATTGTTAGAAACTGAAAAAGGTCAAATAAGAAATGTCATTAGCCCATCAACATATGTAATTGTAGCATCCAGAATAGGATTCAAAGATCAAAAAATTATTTCGGGTAAAATATCAAGTTTGAAAAAAATTGACTTTGGCAAGCCCCCACATACGATAATTATTCCAGGTAGACTACACTTTACTGAATCAGACGCTTTAAAATTATTTGGACAATGTATTGATGAACCATTTGACAATACAGAAAAAACAAAGAAAATCTCCATTCAGATGATGAAAAAATATGTTCCAATGGTTCGAGAGGCATTGGAGGAGGTAGAGCCATTATACAAAGATCAAAAAGAATTTCAAGGGATTTTAGAAAATGCTGAATTGTATGTCAAGGATGCAGAAAAATTTCTAGAAGATGGTCAAGATGAAGTGGCAATATTGAGTATAGGATATGCAGATGGTCTTGTTGACGCATTAAGATTGGCAAAAGGCCTTGATCCAAAAATGTAATTTTTTGCGATGAATTAAAGAGAGGGTCAAAAATAGAAAAACATTGAAACAAAGTCAAAAAACCATACTATCCATCATATTTGTCTGCCAAATTGAAGGAAAGGGAGCATTAGAAATCCTCAAGAAAAAAACTATACTCTCTGAAGAGATTATCAATTCAGAGATTGATGATTTAATTAAAAACCAATTTGTTAATGAAGATAGAAATTCCCTTACTGAAAAAGGAAGAAATTCACTCCGTATTGTTTTAGCAGGAGGTGTTTTTGACATTATTCATCCAGGACATATTCACACATTAAATGCAGCAAAAGAACTAGGAGATGTTTTAGTTGTTGTAGTTGCAACTGACAATACAGCAGTTAAAATGAAGAAAAGAAGACCGCTCCATACACAAGAACAAAGGCAAGAATTAGTAAATTCATTATCAACAGTAGATCTTTGTTTAATTGGACAAGAAGATGACATATTCAAAACGGTAAATCATGTAAAGCCACAAATTATTGCATTAGGGTATGATCAAATTCATCAAGAGAAATTCATCACAGAAGGATGTAAAAAAATAGAACTGGATGCAAAAGTCGCAAGATTACAATCCCCGATACCTGAAAGTTCCAGTTCTAAAATTCAGAAAGAGTATGGTGAATCCATTCACGGAATTTAGGAATTTATTGGGATTTTAATAGAAACTTTCGAACCATCTTTTAATTTTGCAGTTTTTCGTATACAAGATTTTGAAATTAATTCTATTATAGAATCATCATGATGTGTACGCTCAAGAATGATTAATTCGCAATTTGTAGAATTGTTAAGTTTTGCATTAAAACATTTCACCCAGCCATAAGTTCTCTTTCCATCTGAAAAACTCTTAATTTTCACACCATTCAAAGTTTCAAATTGTTTTATTGCCTCTTGATGAATTTTTTGGTCCAATCTAACATTAAGAGTTCCAGGATATGGAACATATCCAATTTTAGACTGGAATTGTTTCGTGTATCCCTTTAATCCCATATAGTATGCACCTTCACCCATTCCAGAAACCAAAGTTCCTTTTAGTTCAACAAAAGAGGGGGAAGAATCAAGGCTTTTTTGTAATATTGCTGAAAGTTTTACCATTTCGGAATATCCTTTTGAAGTAATTTTTACAGAAATATTTCGTCCACTAATTATTCTCTCGATAAACTGATTTTGTTCTAATTCTAAAAGATGTTTTGATGCTGCCTGTTGTGATTTTTTGATACTCTTTCCTAGTGACGAAGTAGTAATTGAAACATAGTTGTATTTGGCACCTTTTGAAAGTAAATATGAAAGAGTTAGGATGTGCTGAATTTTTAGTTCAGTCATCTATTCTAAGATACGCCTAAGTCACCGAATGTTTTGAGTGTCATTCCATCAGAGTTTGATAATTTTGCAACTCTGTGTCCAATTACACATTCAACACCAGCATTTTTGGCACCTTCTAAAAGTCTCTGAGTGATAATTCCATCCAGTAGAAGATATTTGATTCCAGATTGTGAAGATAGTTTGCTTACAACTTCGCTGATTGGAACTTTGAAAATTTCATTTTGATCACCGTCTAATGCAATTGCTTCAAGTGTTTCATTTAGATTTGGAAATACTTTGGCAGCTATTTCTGCAACAGGCTTGTCATCTTTACTTTTTAGCTCTGGTGCAGGTTTTCCATCTTTAATCTCAGTAGCAATTGGACTTAAAATCTCATCAATTCTTGCTGGAGTTAATTCTTCAACTTCAACACCAGTATCTGCTTGAAGTTCATAATCTAAAGTAACAACAGATTTGAGTTCTTTAAGAATAAATCCACCAGACCTATCACCGTCTAAAAATGCAACAACAGTATCTTTCTGGCCACATAATTCTTTGATTGATTCATCTATTTTTGCACCTTCAATTGCAAGTGCATTATCATAGCCTGCTCTTAGAAGATTGATTACATCAGCTCTTCCTTCAACTAGAATTACCCAATTAGAATCAAAAACGCCTGAACTACAGGTTAATTTTGATGGTCCATATTTGGATAGTTTTCCAGTATCACCTTGGTGAACATCATTTAGCATAGTTTCACCTTCACTAACAGTCTTAGTTGCCCATTTTTGCTTGATCTCTTTTGCACGTCTTACAATATCATCTTTCTTTGCAGCTCGTACATCATCAATAGCTTCTAATTTGAATTTACAATCAAATGGACCTACTTTGTCAATGCTTTCAATTCCAGCAGCAATTAATGCACAAGTATCAATGTCTGTACTCATTGGGATTAATGCGTCACCGTTAGTGGTGTTAGAAGTAGGTTTTGCATTAACTTCGATGCGACCTACTTTGGAAACTCGTTGTAGTTCATTCAAATTCATCTCTGGGCCTAACAGTCCTTCTGTTTGGCCAAAGATGGCTCCGATTATATCTGCTCTTTCAACTAATCCATCGACTTCATAGGAAAGTTTAACGTGATATTTGACAATACCTGATTGAGGCATTAATTATTCATCTCTTTTATGATCATAATTTGAGTCTCTGCCTACGATATATGAGGGTATCTGCAAAAATTGTCTAAAAAATATGAAATTTTTCAAAAATGTATCCATTACAGCAAATGCTGTAAAATAATCTAAAAATGAAAAATAATGTTGTTGTTTATTCAGTGCTAAATGAGGAACCACATGAACAGGATTTTGTAACATTTGGATTGTTGATTTTAAATCCTGAGCCCATTAGGCTTTCAATATAGTCTACGTTTGCACCTTGTAGATGATCAACGCTGTAGCTGTCAACTAGGAGTTTTACTCCATTTTCTTCCATGACGATGTCATCTTCTTCTGGTGCTTTTTCAAAGCCCATTCCATAAGATAGACCAGAACAACCTCCACCTTGGACATATACTCTAAGGTATTCAGGGGATTCTGCTTCTTCCTTCATGAATTCATGAATTTTTTCAGCTGCTTTTGCGGTAACTGTGACCATCTTTTGTGTTTGCTCAGTTGCCATTATGGAAAAAAGTCGTTTCAAATTATAATAAGCTTTTCCCACCAGACATACTAGTAATTTACAAAATTAGAGATTATTGGCTAGTATTTTCAGTGATCTGCAATATGTTTGACTAAATCACTCGAAGTTAAAATTCCAACAACTTTGTCATCTTCAATAACAGGTAATTTTCTAACATTTCGAGTAGACATCAAATCTGATGCTACCCATAAATCAGAATTAGGATCAATTGAGATTAAAGGAGAAGACATTATTCTTCTAACAGGAGTATCAATAGGATAAGAATGAGCAGTAATTTTTATTGCAAAATCCCTATCAGTGATAATTCCAACAGGTAAATTATTTTCCAAAACTACAACAGATCCAACTCCAGCATCTTCCATCATTTTTGCAGCATTAGTTGCAGTTACTGATGAATCAACAGAGAGAACAGAAGTACTCATAATTTGTTTTACCCAAGTTTTTTGTTGGATAGGATCAGAAGGATTCATGAATATATTCTATCTAAAGCAATATTTCAAAGGATGAATTGAATTTCAATTATGATAATCATGTTCATCAAAATCAGAACCCAATGACACAGATAAAATAACTGTAGTATCAGTTGTTTGAAATTTTAGTTCTTTATCAGGTAAGAAACTACGGAATACTTGTGTTAGCAATTGTTCTGTAAAGACTGACCATTTTAATCCCAATTCATGTTGAATTAAAAATGTGTGAACATCACCTTCTACCCTATGATCAGAGTTCATCCCAGATGCCCGCATGTAATCTTCTAGTGTTTCAACACAACGTTTCAAATCATATCCACCTTTGATAAACAAAACAGTATCCTTAATCATTGGAAACATCAAAGTGATTATTTCATCAATATCTTTTCCATCTAATTCTCCACCTAAAACTTCAAGAATGCCTTTTGGAACTGGAATCATTCCAATCTTACTAGCAAATCTATCCCATTGAACATATTTTTCAAGTATCTGTCTAACTAGAACATTTTGAGAGATACCTTTCTGAGTAGATTCTGTTTCTAATTCAGTTACAAGTTTTTCAGGAAGTCGATAGGTAATACTTCGAGTGGATTCTTTTTTTGCGGAACGGATTTGACGTTTTGTTGAAGCTAAATCTTTGTCCATCATTTTTTGCTCAAGCGGAATCTCAGATAGTTAATTTATGCGTTTATTGGGAACGAGTTCAACAGATGTTACCTCCAAATCACATTTGAGAGAAATAGATTTTACTTTACTTTTGTATAGAAAGTACTTTTTTCCATCTTGATTAATTGAACCAGATATGGCAAGTAATTTTGCATCATACAAAGTTTGTAATCTTCTATATACAGTGCTAATAGGGATTTTCTTTTCACCAGAGATTTCCATTGCAGATTTTGGTTTTTCTAGAGTGTTATGGAGGATTAATTTGCAATATTTGTCAGCAAGGATTTCCAAAATTACTTGCTTTCTTTCATCATCCACTATTTTTAGAGATTGAACTAATTCTTGCATGAAAAAACAGGTTCAAAATTGGATATAATAGATTAGACTGCACTGCAAGACAACGTGTACTAGAGATCTGTCAAAAAACACTATTCTCAAGAAGAATTTAAAAAAATTATGTGTTCTCAATAATTACAAGATCACATAAGAATCCATCTTTACATTCCCACATATGAAAAACCACTTTTGGTTTAATTGAACAAGTTCATCATCATCATCATGCAGAAAAAATTCGCTCTGATAGGAATACCAATCCTGCTTGCATTTTTAATCATAGCAGCAACAGGGAATATGGAATTTTTACCAGATCTAAATAAAGAAACACAGACTGTATCTGATGTTCAATCTCAAAGTATATCAGAAGCATCACAAATTGCCGAAGCTGGAGAACAACCAGTTAGAGAATATACATTGATAATTGAACAAACAGACATTCAGGTATCTGATTCTGCTGTCTGGCATGCTTGGACATACAATGGAACAGTACCAGCACCAACTCTAATGGTAAATCAAGGAGAACTATTGCGAGTCAAAGTAATCAACAATCATAATTTGACTCACAGTTTCCATGCCCATATGAGTGACTATGATCCAAAACACGATGGATCCCCAGTCAACATAATTACAGGTGTTGGAGCCGGTTCAATGATACCACCAGGTGGTGAATGGACATATGAGTACAATGTGGTTAATGAGGGAGCAACGTTTTTCCATGATCATGCAGGATCTGAAGGTCTTGGAATAAAAGATCATATTTTGCAAGGTCTTTATGGCAATATCATAATCGAAAGAAGTTCTCCAAGTCCCGCCATTGATAGACATATTCCAATCATAATGGCAGAAATGGGTCACGATGTTGAAAAAATTGAGAAAGGTCCTAGACCATACTATATCATGAATGGTAAAGGAATGCCAGGTGGTGAAAAAGCTCTTGAAGAAATTTTCGCAGAAAAAGGTCTAGATGGAGTTGTTTCACAATTCAATTATACATTACCAGTCTACAAGGCAAAAGTTGGAGAGACAGTTGAATTTCACGTTACAAACCTAGGTGATCAGATACATTCATTTCATCTACATGGAAACAAAATGATTTCAAGTTCAAATAGCATAGGATCTACAATTACATCTCAAACATTTCCTCTTGTACAAGGAACACTAGAGTCATTTGTTATCAAACCAGACAAACCAGCCATTTGGTTATTCCATTGTCATGTTGTTAGTCATGCAGATGCAGGAATGATAGGTCTATTCATAGTAGAAGAATAGGCACAATTATTTTTATTTTTTTATGTTAAATTATCAAAATTATTGTGTTTTAATACAAAAAAGTAAAAATCACATGTAGAAATAGACAAATCATTTAAAATCTTTGAAAACAAGTATTAACTATGAAATATGTATCATTGAAAACATACATTCCAATGGTAATGTTTTCAATCTTACTAGTTTCAGGTTCGGTAAATTTTGCAAATGCAGAAACAATTCCAGAATGGATAAAAAATAATGCATTATGGTATGGTCAAGGAGTTATCTCTGAGACAGAATTTCTAAATGCTATAAAATTTTTGATAGAAAATAATATCTTGGTAGTAAGTACAACAGATGTAAAATTCGCTGAAAATCTAGATGCAGCAATAATAATTCCCAATGGGAATTCAGATGTTGCAGGTGTGGGATTTTACTTGCCATTGAATCTAGAAATTCCCATAAATACAAAAGTGACATGGACAAATGACGACTCTGTTCCACACAACATCCAAAGTCAAGATGAAGTTGGAAATGTAATTGACTTGTTTAACAGCCCTCCACTAAATACAGGAGATAAATTCGAATTTATTTTTGAGGAATCTGGAATTTACAACTATTATTGTTCATTCCATCCATGGAGAGTTGGAGTAGTTACCACAAAGTAGAATTGTAAAAAAACTCTAACTTTTTTTAATAAATAAAATAAGAAAGAAATTAGAAATAGCTATTTCTTTGACTTGTTGACAAATGCTGTCATTCGCTCTTCTCTGTCAGGATGAGTAAAGCAGTTTCTCCAAGCAAGAAGTTCTAGTGCAAGACCAGTGTCAAGATCTGCATTTCTTCCCTTGTTGATTGCAACTTTAGACATCTGAACACCCATTGTAGAGTTTCCAGCTATTTGTTGGGCCATTTTCAAAGCTTCTTCTTGTAATGATGCAAGAGGAACTACCTGATTTACAAGACCAATCTCTTTGGCCTCATCTGCTTTGACCATTTTACCTGTGTAAACAAGTTCTTTTGCCTTTGCTATTCCCACGATTCTCATTAATCTTTGAGTACCGCCCCATCCAGGTGGTACACCTATTGTTACTTCTGGTTGACCTAGTCTAGCAGTATCTGCTGCTATTCTAATATCACAAGACATTGCAAGTTCGCAACCTCCACCTAAAGCAAAACCATTAACTGCTGCAATAGTTGGTTGTTTTACCAATTCAACAGTTGCAGTGACAAGCTGACCTGTCTTTGCATATTCAACTGATTCATCTGGAGAGATTTTAGACATGTATTCAATATCTGCACCAGCAGAAAATGCCTTTTCTCCTTCGCCAGTCAAAATGATAACTTTGACATTATCATCATGGTTTAGTTCTTCAAAAGTTTTGATTAGTTCTTTTGCAACATCAGTATTCATAGCATTGAGTTTGTCAGGTCTGTTAATCTTGACAGTACAAATGCCATCAGAAGTAGATGTGGTAACTAGTGACATGATAATTTGCGAAGTAATATAGGAATTAAATGTTCTCTATTTTCCGAGGACTTTGCCCCATTGAGCTAATGCAGATGCTGCTGCAACCCAAGTTCTAAGGTCTTGATAAACTGGAACATTGTGCTTCTCAATCAATTTTATCATCTTTTCAGTATATGGACCGCCATTACCACCGGCAAGAATTGGTTTCTTCTTTTTCTTTGAGAGTTCGGCTAGATAACCAACAATTGTTTCTGCAAGTGGATCATCTTGGAAGACAAACCATGGCATTGCAATATCAACATTATTTTCATCTAAAAATTGTTGAATAACAAATCTATAGTCATCGGCAGTTGCACCACCACCTACATCTGCTGGATTACCATTATGAATTGGAACAGTTGGAGGGAAATGATCCTTAATCTTTTTCATAACTTTTGGAGATAATTTTCCTATTGTAAGGCCCATTCTTTCTAATTGATCAATTCCACCAATCATTGGACCTGCACCATTACTGGTCATAGCAACACGGTTGCCCTTTGCAGGAGGTTGCCATGCTAGTGCCTTTAGGACTCCAACTAGTTCTTGATAACTATCAACTGAAATAATTCCTGCTTGCTTGAATGCACCCATAATCATTGCATTTGAGCCTCCAAGTGAGCCTGTATGAGATGCAGCCTGTTTTGCACCTGCAGCAGTTCTACCACTTTTCCAAATTACGATAGGTTTCTTTGTCTCTTTCATTACACGTTTTGCAGTATTGATGAATTTTCTTCCATCACCAAATCCTTCAACGTATAATCCAATTACTTTAGTTTGAGGATCATTTGCAGCGTACCATATCATATCTGCCTCATCAACATCAGAACGATTACCAAAGCTAATCATCTTGGATAATCCAAACAAATCAGCACTTTCTAACATACTAATTCCCATGGTTCCACTTTGTGAGAAAAATGCAACAGGGCCTAATTTTGAACGTACCATTCTTTCTTGTCCTTGGAATGCACAATCAAGTCTATTTGCAGCATTGAACATTCCAATACAGTTAGGACCAATAACACGGATTTTGTGTTTTATTGATAATTCTTTTACTTCAGCTTCCATTGCGGCTCTGTCACCACCAAGCTCTTTACCACCACCTGAAACGATTACAACATTATGGATTCCTTTCTTAGCACATGTCTTCATGATTGGTCCACACAATGAAAGATCAATACAAACAACAACCAGATCAACCTTTGCAGATATTGCATCTAATGATGGATAACATTTGATTCCAAGAATTGATTTTTGTTTAGGGTTAATTGGGTATACTTTACCTTTGTAATCTTGTTTTCCAAGTGCATCCAATACAGAATTGCCAATCTTTCCAGGTGTTGCAGATGCACCAACTAGTGCAACTGATTTTGGAGTAAAGAAAGACTCCATTGATGTAATGTTTGGTTTTACTTTTGAGATTGAATTCTTTTTGAATTTATTATTTAGAATAATTTTTGCATCAACTACAAAATGTGTTTTTGGATAAACAATTACTGGATTAAAGTCGATGCTGTTAATGTAATCCGCATTTTCTACGCCTAATTTACCGATTTGAACTAACATTTTTGCTACCATGTTTAGGTCAATTGGTGCACTTCCTCTGAAACCTTTGAGAAGTTTGGAACCTTTGAGTTCGTTTATCATTGATTTTGCATCAGATGTGGTAATTGGTAGCATTCTAAATGCAACATCTTTGAAAACTTCAGTCATCACTCCACCCAATCCAGCCATAATCATTGGGCCAAATTGTGGATCATTTTGAATACCTACAATTAGTTCAACACCTTTTGGAACCATCTTTTCCAAAAGAATTCCTTTAACTTCAACACCTTTCTTTTTAGAAAGACGACCATGCATATCATTGAATGTCTTTTTTACATCAGCGACATTATCAATTCCAACTTTAACTCCACCAACATCAGTTTTGTGTAAAATTTGTGGAGATACTACTTTCATTACAAGAGGAAATCCAATTTTTTTTGCTTGCTTTACTGCCTCATCTGCAGAAGTAGCAAGTGCATAAGGTGGAACTTTA
>Ga0164320_10000333_pt1 | contig 14985 bp, 13 predicted proteins | sample GuaBasSediGuay11_FD_113736 | JGI IMG/M metagenome (GOLD analysis project Ga0164320, IMG submission 113736) | Subseafloor sediment microbial communities from Guaymas Basin, Gulf of California, Mexico - Guay11, Core 4567-28, 0-3 cm | ecosystem: Environmental > Aquatic > Marine > Hydrothermal...
AAACCCATGGCAACCTCGCAAGCAAATACTGGCGAACCCCTACTCTACGAGGCGCATAAAAAAATCTACCCGCGTGAAGTCAGCGGCTATTTTACGCGTTTGCGAGTGCTATCGCTGGTTACTCTGCTCGGAATCTATTACGTCACGCCGCTACTGCGGTGGAACGGTCACCAGGCCATACTTTTCGACCTGCCGGCACGTAAGTTCTACCTGTTCGGGTTAACCCTGTGGCCGCAGGATTTCATCTACCTCGCCGCCCTGCTGATCCTGGCGGGACTGGCGCTGTTTTTCTTTACCGCCCTGCTGGGGCGCATCTGGTGCGGATACGCCTGTCCGCAAACCGTCTGGACCGAGGCCTACCTATGGATGGAGCGCAAGATCGAGGGCAAGCGCACGCAGCGTATGAAGCTCGACAAGGCGCCAACCACGGCGAAAAAAGTTCGCACCAAGGCACTCAAACACACCATCTGGATCGCCTTTTCGCTGTGGACCGGTTTCACCTTTGTCGCCTACTTCACACCGATCGATGAACTGGCCAACAAACTCCTCAATCTCAGTCTCGGACCCTGGGAAACCTTCTGGATACTGTTCTACAGCTTTGCCACCTACGGTAACGCCGGCTTTATGCGTGAACAGGTATGCAAGTACATGTGCCCCTATGCCCGCTTCCAGAGCGCCATGTTCGACTCGGATACGCTCATGGTCGCCTACCATCCGGAACGCGGTGACCCACGCGGATCGCGGCGACGCAGCGTTGAGCCGGCGTCGGTCGGGCTCGGAGACTGCATCGACTGCAACGTCTGCGTCCAGGTATGTCCTACCGGAATCGATATCCGTGACGGCCTGCAGTACGAATGTATCGCCTGTTCTGCCTGTATCGACGCCTGCGACGAAATCATGGACAAGATGTCCTACCCGCGCGGCCTGATTAGATACACCACTGAAAATTCAGCATTGGGCAAGGCCCAGCATCTCCTGCGCCCGCGCATCATGGTGTACGCGGGGATACTGCTGCTGTTGTGCGGCATGTTGGTGGCCCACATTTCACAACGCGTCGCCCTCGATCTCGACGTGATTCGGGATCGCAACGCCCTTTACCGCGAAACCCGCGATGGCTTGATCGAAAACGTCTATACCCTGAAAATACTTAACATGGATTCGCAACCCCATCGCTACCAGCTATCGGCCGATGGCATCGACGGTTTGAAGCTGGTCAGCGACCAGGCGGAAATCGTTGTCGAAGCCGGCGCGGTCTATCAAATGGTTGTGCGCCTGCAGGCGGATGAATTCAACCTCGAGGCGCGCAGCGTGTCGGTCAATTTTTACCTGCAGGCCGAAGACAGCAACCACCTGAGCACGGTCGCAGAAGCGCGCTTCGTAGGCCCGGGTAAAACATGATGAAGGCCACCAACTCGCCGATTCGCAACTGGAAGCAGGAACCGCTGGTGTGGATGCTGATCGCGATTCCGCTGTCGGCGGTGATCATGGGCGTGGTCATGATTACGCTCGCAATTCAGTCCTTTTCGGGGTTGGTGGTCGACGATTATTATAAAAAGGGAAAACAGATCAACCGCGTACTCGCGCGCGACCAACTGGCCTACGAACTCGGCCTGGCCGCCACGTTTTCGATCGACGCTGTCAGCGGAGTCAAGATTCGCTTCGATCCCGGAGTAAGCGTTATTCCGGGCGAGCGCATTGAACTCAAGCTGGTGCACGCGACCCGACCGGGACTCGATCAGCAACTGACATTTGATTACAAAGACAGCGACAACAAAGACAACAGGCTACTGGAGTCGCCGTTGCAACTGCCCGGACGCGGACGCTGGAATCTCATCCTGCAAACCCCGGACTGGCGTCTGACCGGCTCCCTGCAATACCCCGATCAACGCAACGCGCAATTGCTACCCAATTATAGCGCCGAGTAGGCCAGTGCTCTTTCAAGGTTATAATTACGAGTTCAGTCAGCTTGTCGTCGTTCACGGCAAGGCGCGCCTCGCAGGCAATGGCCGCACCCTTGCCAAGAGGTGCAACGCAGTCCGTGGGCGACGACAAGCTGACCCGAAGGGCGCCGCTGTAGTGCCTCGCAGCCGCGTTGCAGCGCTCGACAAGGGGGATGGCCCTTGCGCTTCGCGCTGCGCCTTGCTGCGAGGCACTACAGCAGCGCTGAATCCGTAATTATAACCTTGAAAGAGCACTAGACCCATGGAACTCACCTTTGGCGCAGCAATCATCGTTGGGCTACTGGGTTCGAGTCATTGCATCGGCATGTGCAGCGGTATCGTAGGCGCCCTCAACATGGGCATCGCCGGCGACCTGGGTTCGCGACCGACTTCGCGCTTCGTCTATCAACTCGCCTACAACCTCGGCCGTATCAGCAGCTACGTGCTGGTCGGGCTACTGGCGGGATCACTGGGTGCGGGGCTGGCTCAACTGGGCATCAAGCCAATTGCCGGAAAACTGTTCGCCGCCGGGTTCATGATCGCACTCGGCCTTTATCTGGCAAACTGGTGGCGCGGCCTGGCGCTTCTGGAAAAGCTCGGATCGAAGCTGTGGCGCCACATTCAGCCGCTGGGACAGCGACTGTTTCCGATTAGCAGCCCGCTGCACGCGTTTTTACTCGGCGCACTCTGGGGATGGCTGCCCTGTGGCCTGGTTTACGCTACCGTGGCCTGGTCGCTGACGACCGCAAACGCCCTGGATGCGGCCCTGCTGATGCTGGGCTTTGGCCTTGGCACGCTGCCGGCCATGCTGCTCGTCGGCAACGCGTTCAACTACCTGAAGGACTGGATGAAAAGCCCGCTGATCCGAACCTCGGCGGGAATCCTGATTATCGCTTTCGGACTTTACAGTGGATTCAGCAGCCTTTCACAGCCGCATCATCACCATCAAACCGATTTGAGCTCGACCGTTTTGCAACAGTCCGGTGAGATTGAACTTATCCGGGTACCGGCAATTTTGCGCAGCGTGTCGTGATCGAGAATTTCAACTTCGCGCCGATTGACCCGTAGCACACCGCATTCCTGAAAGCGTGTCAGGGTGCGGCTCACGGTTTCCACCGCCAGTCCCAGGTAACAACCGATATCCTGGCGTGACATCGTCAGCAGGAAGGCGGTAGCGGAATATCCGCGCGACCAGTAGCGACAGGCAAGATCGTCGAGAAAACCGGCGATACGGCCATCGGCGTCCTTGCGCGCCAGCATCAAGACCAGGTTGTGATCGCGCTGCATTTGTTCGGCGGTGATCTTGAGCAAGTTAATACCCTGCGATCTGGCGGATAGAAAGGCATGCGGAAAGCGGCACACGGAGGTAGTCTCCAGGGTAATGGCCGAAGACATGCGCTTCTGCGATTCGGTTACATCAATCCCGAAAACATCACCCGGCAGGTAGAATCCCAGTACCTGCTCCTCGCCGTCCTCGGTCACCAGGTAGCTTTTCACGGAACCACTACGCACCACGTAAAAACAATCGGCATCCTCGCCCTCGCGAAAAACATGCTCGGCCTTGCGGCTGATGCGTTTGGCGTGACTTAACTGCTGGTGGGCTTCCTCGCTATCCAGTAGAACCATGCCGAGGCAACCGCCACGGGGTTCACAAACATGGCACTCGTGCACGAGATGATTGGGCTGAGCCTGGCTTAACATAATCACGCCTCCACTTGATTAATTCTTGACGTTAAGCTTGCCTTGAAGATGGAACTGTCACCATCGGGGTTTTCCTGATGGGCTTATAGGGGTATTCCAGATACCATAGCCGTAACGACTAACTTCGCCGACCCGACCGAGTGATCCAACGTCAACCGTTCAACGAGCTTTTCCTGATCATGGCCACGGCGGCCCTGCTGGTCAGCGCCATTTCGACCTTCAGCCTTTACCATACCGCGATCGAGCAGCATCGCCTGCGCCTGGTAGAGACGGTTAAAAGCCAGGCGCGACTGATCGAAGCCATCGCCGAGTTCGACGACCTTGCTGGTGAGGACAACGACCTGGAACGGACCCGAAAAACCACTATCGCAAGGGTCGCGGCGGCGCATGAGGAGTTCGAAGGCTTCGGCGACACAGGTGAATTCGCGCTGGCGCGTCGCGACGGCGATCAAATTGTTTTCGTGCTCAGCCACCGCCATCCCCAGGGACATGATCCCGGCACCGGGACACCACGGCCGATTCCATTCAATGGGCTGTGGGCCGAACCGATGCGGCGCGCGCTGGCCGGTAAATCGGGGGCCCTGACGGGACTGGATTATCGCGGCGTCGAAGTTCTCGCGGCACATGAACCGGTGTCGATACTCGACCTGGGCCTGGTCGCAAAAATTGACGTTAGCGAAATTCACGAACCATTCGTACGCGCGGGTATGCTCACCATCGGCGCGACGATACTGGTTATTTTCGGCGCCAGCGGGCTCTTCTTCCGCATTTCGAGGCCGATCGAGCACATCATCGACCAGCAGGCGGAAACCTTTCGCACGCTCGCTGAAACCGCGCACGAAGGCATCGTCATCGCCAACACCGCGGGAATCATCGAATTTGTCAATCCCGCGGTCGAAAGACTATTCGGTTACAGGCCAGGCGAACTGCATGGCCGCTCGGTAAAGTGCCTGATGCCGAGTGAACACAGCCTGGCCCACGACGGATACATACAGAGATACCTGCAGACCGGCTTTCCAAGGATTATTGGCAGCGGTCGTCAACTGACCGCGTTGCGCAAGGACGGTTCGCGCTTTCCGGTTTACCTGTCGGTTGGCGACATCAAGACCAGCCATGCGCGCCTGTTTGCCGGGGTCATACTCGATATGAGCGAGCAACAACAGCTGCAGCGTGAAATTCTGGAAATCCCGGTGAGCGAACAACGCCGTATAGGCCAGGAATTGCACGATGGCCTGGGCCAGCAACTCACCGGCCTCGGCATGCTGGCCACCAGCCTGCTCAACAAGGCCAGTAAACCGGAGCACGATCTGGCGGCAAAACTTGCCAACGGCCTGCAGGAGGCGATTTCCCAGGTACGCGCCCTGTCGCGTGGTTTGGTGCCGGTCGATATCGACGCCGAAGGATTTGCCAACGCGCTCGGAAACCTGGTTAGTGAAATTCGCTCCCACAGTAATATCACGGTGTTGCTGACGCTTAACGAGCGCATTCATATTCTCGACAATAGCAGTGCTATGCATCTTTACCGGATCGCGCAGGAGGCGCTCAACAACGCCGTCAAGCATGCACGCGCAAGCAAGATCCAGGTTTCGTTGGGACTCGAAGGCAAACGTGGCTGTCTCTCGATACGCGACAATGGCCGCGGCTTCGACGGTTCACCGCAGCGCTCCCTGGGGCTTGGGCTGCGTATCATGCGGCATCGTTGCGCCCTGATCGATGCTGAATTTGAAATTGAATCCTCGTATGCTGAAGGCACCGAGGTAAAATGTTTCTTCATGATAGAAACCTGAACTCCCGACGATAGCCCATGACAAAAATCCTGATAGTCGACGATCATCCGCTGGTACGCACCGGCTTCGCACAGCTTATCGGTGACTGCCCCGATCTCGAGGTTTGCGGCGAAGCGGGGGATATGGCCGAGGCGCTCAAGCAGGTAGATGCCAGCTCTCCGCACCTGGCGATCATCGATCTATCGCTGGCCGGCGGCAGCGGTCTCGATCTGATCGAGCGTATAAAATCGCGCAACAAGGATATCCTGATGCTGGTGGCATCGATGCATGACGAAACCCTGTACGCTGAGCGCGTACTCGCCGCCGGTGCACGCGGTTACATCAACAAACAGGAAGCTCAGGAGAGCATTATTCGAGCGATTCGCCAGGTGTTGAGCGGCAAGGTTTACCTGAGCGAATCCATGACCGAGCGCCTGCTGATCGGCATGGTTGACGCCCCGGTGGAAAGACGTGATATCGAGAGCCTGTCGAATCGTGAACTGCAGGTGTTCGAGTTGATCGGCCAGGGCGTTTCCAGCAGCCAGATCGCTACTCAGCTGAACCTCAGCGTCAAGACCATCGAAACCCACCAGGCCAACATCAAGAAAAAATTGGGCCTCGGTTCGGCGCATGAATTGAATCAGCGTGCGATTCGCTGGGTCATGGATCAGGAATCCTAGCCTGAATCGCTCACCGGTTTCCTGACCTTCAAACATTGACCTGCGTCATTGGCCGTGCTTTTGAGCATTGATATAGTTACCAACGGCCCTATCTTGGGACCGTTAGCCGATAAATGAGGAAAAGCTCATGAACACACAATTGTGGAACCCTTTTCAGGAATGCGAAAACCTGCTCGAGCGCTACAACAAAAGCAGTGGCGGCGCTCTTCGTAGCTCAGCCGATCGCGATCTGAGTTTCGCCGACTGGGCGCCTTCCGTCGACATACAGGAAGATGCGGAGCGGTACCTGATCAAGGCCGATTTGCCCGGCGTCGACAAGGAAAACATCGACGTCAAGCTGGAAAACGGCATGCTCAGCATACGCGGTGAAAAACACACCGAAACCGAATCCGACAAGGGCGACAAACACCACCGACGCGAACGTTTTCACGGTACTTTCGCACGCAGCTTCACGCTGCCGGACTCGATCGATGCCGACAAGGTCGACGCGGCCTACAAGCATGGCGTTTTGACCCTGGCGATCCCCAAGGTGGAAACGGCAAAGCCCAAATCGATCGACATCAAGATCAGCTAGCCGCAACAGGTGGCACGGCAGACGTGCCACCTGTTCTCCTTGTCGCAGGCTGGCGCCATCGCTAGAATCCGTCTCTATACACGCGCTCTACAAGCGCCCGGCGGACCCGATCGACTTTGATACATATCAATTCATTGACCGCCGCGATCACGCATCATTGATTCATCATTGCAATGGAGCAATACCATGAAATACAAGAACATACTCATTCATCTGGACCACAGCAGCGGCTGCCGTAGTCGCCTCGAAGCCGCCTTCGGCCTGGCGCGTAAGTTCGATGCACAGGTGACCGGTCTGTTCGTGGTGCCAAATTACATCGTGCCATCCTATGTTGAAGCCCAGATCAGTGTCGATCTGATCACCGACGTCACCGAAAAAGCGATGGCAAGGGCCAGCGAGAAACTCGCCGATTACCAGAATCTGGCCAAAGACGCGGGTGTCGACCTGCAGGGCCACGTCATCGAAGGACAACTCATTCCAATCCTGCGCGAGCATTCCAGGTATTCCGATCTGCTGGTGCTGGGCCAGGATCACCCCGAAGACCCGGACAACGCAAGCTATGGCCTTGCCGATGCACTGTTGTTCGAAGGCGCCTGTGCCTGCCTGGTGGTGCCGCATAGCGGCAAGCTCGCCGCCCCGGGCAATCGGGTGCTACTGACCTGGAACGCAAGCCGCGAATCCGCACACGCGTTGCGCGCGGCCATGCCCCTGCTCAGCGAGGCGGAAACCGTCGTGGTATTGTCGTCGGAACCAGACGATTTCGATAACGACCTCGCGCGTGGCCATCCGCACGCTCGCGAACTGGACCGTTTCCTCAGGTCACACGGTATCGAGGCGGTCTCCAGCGGCATCAGTGATCCCGACATGAGCACTACCGATGCGATTATCGGCCAGGCCGTGGAAATGAATGCCGATCTAATCGTAATGGGGGCTTACGGACACGCGCGCCTGCGTGAAATCATTCTCGGTGGCGTCACCCGTGACCTGCTCAAGCAATCATCTGTGCCCTTGCTGATGGCGCATTAGCCGCTAATTTCCGGCCAGCTGATCGAAGAACGAGGCGCCAGGAAACCCTGTTCGTGGTACTGCTCGACCTGTTGCTTGCTGAGAAATTTGGGCATCGTTTATCTCGCTCGACCTGCAACGCGCGCGGGCGCGGGCCGACGCGGTAGACCCCGACAAGGAACTCGCCAGGCACATCGAAGCAGACTTCGATTTCGAATTGCCGCTACCCGACCTCGACGCCCTTCCCGCATAGGCACGAACCTCGTCCAGGGATAGCGTCCGGTCCGTGCTTCGAGAGGGTTCGTATTGTGATCGCTAAAAGGCTCGGATCGGGTTTACCCTGCAGGCGACTAGCGGCAGGACAGCCGCGGGACCGGGCCAGGGATGGCCCATCGGAGCCTGCGGGGGAAACCCGATTCGGGCGTTCGCAGGGTATCACATGGGTGGAGAGCTATTCGTGATTACTGGATCCCGGCTTTCGCCGGGATGACAGGTTAGGACGAAATACCGTCGGTGAGCAACAGGTCGATCAGCCGGTTCATGTCGTGGTCACTCAGGCCCTCGCGCTGGGTCAACGAACTGCTCAGGTTGGCGCCGGCGGGTGCGACCGTTGATTTTTCAAGAAACAGGCGCAGGGCCTCACCCTTACCGGCGATTCGATCGCGCAACACCTGCGGGCTCAACATCGCGGCGCTTTCCATGACCGGGCATTGCACGATATTGTGCAACGCAGTCAACAGCTTCGGCCCGATGAACTGCGGCGGCATTGTTCCCTGGTTCAGACGTAACAGGCGCTCGGCGGCGGCGTGATAAAAGTCGAGGAAGTGGTTGTCGCGGCGAAACATCAGCAGGGCATTATGCACCTTGACAAAGGCGCGCAGCCGTTGCCGCTTGTCGTGCTGCACCCACACTTCGCGACCCAGCGCAAATTCGGTATCGGGCAGCACGAAACGCGCTGGATCAAAGATCAGGAAATCGGCATCGCACCAGACAACACGTTCGAAGCCCTCGGCAAGTCCTCGTTGAAGGCTGACAAGCCGGGCCAGGTCGCTCGCAATTACCCGCTGCGTGCGCGTTTTTTCAAGCAGCGCGCGATCGAGCGGCGCAAACAACTCGTCACCGAGATAGCGGTACTCGTAGCCGTTCTGCCGTGCCCAGTCCGCGACCGAGTCGAGGCAGCGCCGCAGCCAGCTACAGGGCAACGGCTCGCGATGGGACTGGATGACGAGGGTAGCAGGCATGCGCGAGTTCGCGGATTTATATCGAGCGCGTCAGCTTATCATGTTATGTTTGGCGCGTTTTAAAGGATAAAGGGTCCCGTCCCCTTTATCTCTAACCACGGTAAAAATTAATGCATCAACCAACCATCGCGGACAACAAGCCCGCCAAAATCGCGCTCGAAAAAGACAAGAAATATAATTAAGGAAGGCTATTTTTCAGCGATTCAGGCAGGGCTGGACGATTACGAGCCGATGAAAACCCTGGTCAGGCAAGTGTTACACGGTGGCGGGAAGCACGCAGCCGGATAATTTTTTTCTCGATAGCACTAATCGACTCCCCTGTTTCGATAGCGGTTGAGCTGGCAAGGCTTCTCACCCGGTTACGAAGTGATTCTTTTGTATCCCTGAGGTGCGGGTTGGTTTTGGCTAGAGACTTGTTACTCATTCGCTAATTATAGCGGATTAGAGTGTTTGGCTCTGTCGCCCGCTGTGAAGAGCGATCGGATAGCGATGTGGATTTTCTGGTGGATTTCCCGCGGGGTTATGATCTCTTCAGCCAGCGCTTACCATTGACTGAGCGGCTGGCGCGCCTGTTGGGGCGGAAAGAGGAATTGGTGCCCGAAGTATGTTATCGCATCTAGTGAAGACAGAATTACCAGTTTTCAGAACGCCAGGTGTCGGTCAGCGCCGCCAGCGTTCGTTGCTGAAGTTTGAGCTTGCCGCGCCTGTTTTCCCAGGTGGCAACCGTCTGTGGGCTTACTCCAATCAACTGTGCGAATTGAGTGCGCGTCATTCCAAGCTGTTTGCGCAGCCGGGAAACCGCCGCGCCTGTAGGCTTGAAAACCCTGCCTCTCTGTGCCGTTTTCTTTCGTGGGGATTCCCCGCTGCTTGAAGGCTGCGCAGTTTCCGGCTCACCTGCGTTGTCGATCTCAATGCCGAATACATTCGAGAGATCCTGGTTCGCAAGCCGCCGCCGCTTTCCTTTTCCCGCAGTGGCCGCCTGCATGTCCAGATCCGCCGAGATAAGTTCTTCGTGATCAACCCCTCGCAGCACGAAGAGCAGTTCCGGCCGTTCATCCAGGCGGGCGCCGACGCCGTACAACACGGCGGCTACATGCTTGCACATGTCAGCCCAGTCGGGGCAGTCACAGTGCAGCGTGATATCCTTTGGCTCTGGAAACAATCCAGTGACAGGGTCGGTCACGATTTCCATTACCTGGCCGGAAAGTTGCCCCTGTAGTAGTTCCAGCATTGAACCGATCTGCCCGGTGCATTGCTTACGTACCTTTCCCCACCGCTGCGATGAAAGTGGTGCTATGTCGATGGCGACATGGTATAGCTCTGAACCGGAGACGATGGCCTCGACTTTCCCCTGCTTGATCGCCAGGTGACAGACCGACCCGTTACGCACATAGGTTCGGCCGCGTGGCAGGCGGTTGGCAAAATCGCTGAACCTTTCCAGGTGCCTGCACCAGGACTCACCCCAGAAGGTAGCTGCGATCTTGCGGCCCTGTATCTCGATGGGAACGATGTCCCTGCCCTGTTTGCGCAGCTTTTTCATCTCCCGGTTTGCCCTGGCGCGCCGCTGCGCTACGGAGACATAAGGAGGCCAATCACCATAATTCATCGTAGCTGGTCTCCCTGGGTTCGCATTTTGTTAATGTCGAGCGAAACCAGCTCCAGCAATTCCGCATTGTTCATTTCGGTCAAGAGGGTCTCTGCGCCGCCTTCCAGGATTCCATTGGCCAATGTCGATTTTTCATCTATCAGCGCATCTATTTTCTCCTCCACCGTGCCCTGACAGACAAATTTGTGGACCAGCACGTTGTTGCGTTGACCAATACGGAACGCGCGGTCAGTGGCCTGGTTCTCCACGGCCGGGTTCCACCAGCGATCAAAGTGGATCACGTGGGATGCCTCGGTCAGATTCAGTCCGGTTCCCCCGGCTTTGAGAGACAATATGAAAAATGGCGGCCCGCCTTCGTGCTGAAAATCGTCCACCAGCCGCTTACGCTGTTTGACCGGGGTGCCACCATGCAGAACCAGTCCGGGTCGGCCAAATTGTTCGGCAAGAAAAGTGGCCAGGGGCGAGATTATCTCGCGAAACTGGGTAAAGACCAGCAGTTTTTCCTGGCGTGCGGCGATCTCTTCGCACAACTCCGCCAACCTCGTGAACTTGCCGCTCTTCGCCGGCTCATACCGATCGTCACCGAGTAGCTGCGAGGGGTGGTTGCAAATCTGCTTGAAGCGCATAAGACTTGCGAGCACCAGGCCGCGCCGCTGTATCCCCTCTAGTGTCTCCAGTGCGATGGTCAGCTTTTTTACCTCCTTCCGGTACAAGGCAGCCTGGGTACCGCTCAGACCGCACCACGCCTGCACCTCGGTTTTCTCCGGTAGATCGGTGATGATCGACTTGTCGGTCTTGAGTCGGCGCAGGATGTACGGGCTGACCAGGTTTCGCAATGGTGCGTATTGGTCACGTTCACTGTCGGACAGCGATTTGACGAATTCCTTGAATCGCGGCGCCGATCCGAGCAACCCCGGACACAGGAAATCGAACAGGGACCAGAGATCACCGAGCCGGTTTTCTATGGGCGTTCCGGTGAGCGCAATGCGGGTGGCGGCCCTCAACTTCTTGGTTGCGCGGGTCTGCCGGCTGGAGGGATTCTTTATGGCTTGCGCCTCGTCCAGGATTAGCAGTTGCCAGTTTCGCTCCTGCAACCAGGGTTGACGCAGTAGCATGCCGTAGGTGGTCAGGGCCAGGTCGGCTTGCGCCAGCCTGGATCCGTCATCTTCGGCCAGGATGGCTAATTCCTGTTTGCTCATCTGCGATGGATGTATGAACAGGCATTGTAAGGAAGGTGCATAGCGTTCCAGCTCGGTTTTCCAGTTCGCCAGCAGCGATGCGGGCAGTACCAGAAGGGATGGCGTCCGGTGGCGCTTCTTTTTGCGTACCAGCAGCAGTGCAATAATCTGCATGGTCTTGCCCAGTCCCATGTCGTCGGCCAGGCAGGCGCCGAGTCCCAGTTGTGATACCTGCCACAACCAGCCGAGACCCGCCCGCTGATACGGGCGCAGCTCGGTCTTGAGGGAGTTGCCCGGGTCGATGCTCTTGAGCGCTCCTGGTGCGCGCAATTCTTCAAGCAGGGATTTCAGCCACGCGCCCGGTTGGACAAAGGCCCATTGCTGATTTTCGGCCGCTACATCGGGCTCGCCCAGATCGGCCGGGGCGCCCGCCAGCAGGCGCATGCCCTCCGCAAAAGACAGTCCGTCCCTGCTCGCTCCGGCCGCAACTGCTTTCCAGTGCGCAAGGGCCTCGGCCAATTTCTCCCGGTCTACCTCAATCCACTGACCCTTGACCAGAACCAGGCCATCTGATTCCGCCAGCAACGCCTGTAATTCCTGTTCCGTCAGCTTATGCTCGCCCAGCGCGATCTCAAGTGTAAAATCCAGCAACGCATCCATGCCGAGTTTTTTCTTTTCAACACTGCCGATGGTCACGTTCACCTGCGGCCGCACGCGCCGCTTCCACCAGTTCGGCAGTCGAACGATGATACCGCTCTGCTCATAACAGGGTGTTTCCTTGAGGAATGCGTAGGCCTCTTCCGGCGTCCATACCAGGGGGTGGTACAGATCCCCGCTTTCGACCAGTTCACGGACCAGGACGCTGTGTTCGGATGCGCGCTGTACCGGAGACAGCAAACGGATCAGAGCCTGCTTATTGCGCGCGCCGGCGTACTCCTGCAAAGCCCTGGCCAGGGATTGGTGGCGTATTTGACCTTGACTTCGGTTGGAGAGTTCGGGTGCATAGGTGGCCATAAACGCGAATGGGTAATCCTGATCCAGCTTGTTTTCGGCCAGGTGGAAGCAGACACGACCGACCTGGTGCCAGCGTGGCGCTTTCTCTTCAAGAAATGTGCCGAGATCGCCCCGGCGACGGATTTCGGTGCATACCCACTCGTCAAGCCAGAACAAGATATCATTTAGTACCTCGGGAGAGAGATACTCCGCACCGCACATCGGTGGCGCAGCTTCGAGCAATAATGTCGACCACCGGGCGTCGAGTCCGCCGATTTGATCGGGGCAGACTGGATCAGCTTGTGTCATTTGACATCGCGCCGCCAGATATCGGCAGGCGAAGGCATACCAATAGGCAAGGGTAGGAGAGAGGTCCGCGGCGGTATCCTTCGCCGCCAGTGCAATCAGGCCCTCGGCGACGCCTCGTGCAAACGCGATCTCGATTGCCGCCTGCCCAGTCTGGCTGCCGGGGTCGCTGTCGTCTTTCGCCGGGAACCAGCGCAAATGTCCCGAGGGTAACACGCCGAGCTCGGCCTGGGACATTGATTGGGACGAAGTTTCCCCGGACATGCGTTAGTGCTCTTTCAATGTGATAATTACGGATTCAGGAGTTTATCAAAGGTGCTGGTCAAGCCATGGCACCCCGCAATTATACTCGACGCATAACATCCTGAGACAGATAACGTCGGGTAACCGGCCCTTTGTCTCGACCCGGTTACCGGCCTCGATGCCGGGAGCGGAGATTATCACCAGGTAAATTCGTTTTCATCCATTTATTGCGCTTGTACTCGGCCTGATCCTGCGCATAGAATGTCGGCCTTTAAAATCGATACTGTATGGTGATCAAGATGGGCGAATGTCCGGTTTGTGCGGCGGAAGTAGAAGTGGCCGACGATGCAATTGCGAGTGAGATACTGGTGTGCGACGACTGCGGCGCCGAACTCGAATTAAAGAGTGTCGATCCGGTTGAACTGGCCGAAGCGCCAGCCGCCGAAGAGGACTGGGGTCAGTGAATCCTGGCTCTTTAAAGATCGGCCTGCTGCATTCGCTGATCCGCAAGGAAGAGAAACTGCTGATCGAGGCATTTCGTAAGGCAGGCGTCGAGCCGATCATGATCGACGATCGCAAGTTGATCATGGATTTTCATTCGGCTCCCGACATCGACATCCTGGTCGAGCGCTCCATCAACCACTCGCGTGCGCTACACGCACTCAGGCTTTTCGAAAGCGCCGGCGTGCCCTGCGTCAACTCGCACAAGGTATCGCAAATCTGCGGTGACAAGCTACTCACCACCGCCGCGCTCAAGGACAATGGCATAGCGCAACCCGAATGCCGGGTCGCGTTCACCGAAGAGTCCGCGCTCGAAGCAATCGAGGAACTCGGTTACCCGGTCGTGCTGAAACCCGCGGTCGGCTCCTGGGGCCGCCTGCTGTCCAAGATCAATGATCGCGACGCCGCTGAAACCGTGCTCGAGCACAAGACCGTGCTCGGCAGCTATCACCACTCGATTTTCTACATCCAGCAGTACGTCGAAAAGCAGCGGCGCGACATCCGCAGTTTTGTCGTCGGAGACGACTGTATCGCCGCAATCTACCGCAGCTCCGATCACTGGATCACCAACACCGCGCGTGGCGCCACGGCGAGCAAATGCGAGGTGTCGCCCGAGGTGGCCGAGAAATCGCTGGCCGCGGCCAGGGCAGTCGGTGGCGGTATCGTCGCGGTCGACCTGTTTGAAAGCGAGGACGGCCTGCTCGTCAACGAGGTCAACTACACCATGGAATTTCGCAACAGCATCGATACCACCGGCATCGACATTCCCCAGGTCGTCGCCAACTACGTCATCGCTCAGGTCAAGCAATGATCAGGGTCTCCATCGTCGGCGCCTCGGGCTATACCGGTGGCGATCTGCTGCGAATTCTGCTGTTCCACCCGCAGGTCGAGATCAACCAGGTCACCTCGGAACGCCACGCCGGTAAACCGGTTGCCAGCGTGCACCCCAACCTGCGCAAGATCTGCAAACACAAGTTTGTTTCGGCGGCCGAACTCGAGCCCTGCGACGTACTCTTTCTCGGCCTGCCGCACGGTCACATGATGAACCGCCTGGCCGAATTCGAGGCCCTGGCCGATACCCTGATCGATCTGTCCGCCGATTTTCGACTGCGCGACAACAGCGCCTATGAAACCTGGTACGGCAAATCGCACGCCGGTCCTGAAAAACTCGACGCTTTCGTATATGGAACCGCGGAACTGCAGCGCGATCGCCTGCGCAATGCAAAGCGCATCTCGGGCGCTGGCTGCAAT
>Ga0164320_10000334_pt1 | contig 14977 bp, 8 predicted proteins | sample GuaBasSediGuay11_FD_113736 | JGI IMG/M metagenome (GOLD analysis project Ga0164320, IMG submission 113736) | Subseafloor sediment microbial communities from Guaymas Basin, Gulf of California, Mexico - Guay11, Core 4567-28, 0-3 cm | ecosystem: Environmental > Aquatic > Marine > Hydrothermal vents...
GAAGACACAGACGCAGAAAACCGAACAAGCTCCTGTACTCAACCTGGTGTTTTCCGGCATCGGATTTCTCAGTTGTAGTTAAAGCCTACGCACGGTTCTGTCGTGAAACGTTTGCGCGATCAGCCTACCGATGCGACATGCCTGCAGTTGGCTACCGCGTCGCGCGGGACAATTCCGCTCTGCTGTCGCCATCCTTCGACGAACCTCTCATTGCGCTCCAGACCACCTCAACACAACGACGCGGTTGGGATGACTTCGTTCTCGATCTGTCGGAGTTTGCCGAGAACTGGGGTGGGACACCGATTTTTAACCAGACGGTTGCAGCCCGCCCCGCTTACGTGTCTCAAACCTATAGCGGACGCATGGAGTTCTTCAGGAAGATCCGCCGCCAACTCGACCCGGACGGCCGCTTCCTGAATCCCTTCCTCGCACGTTACTTCAAGTAAATTGCTTGAAATCGCGCATCAATGGCGCGATCGCCCCATAGCAGAACAGGGATTGCGCTCGGGACCTTGCATCGACAACGACATACATTGTTGTTTTAACAGGTATTAATAGTTTTGATCAAAATGTGCGTGCCACTGGCTGGCTTTTATATATCGAACTGATACTATGCATCGCTCCGATATATATCGAACGAGAAAACCATGGACGTCAAATCAGTCTGCCTCGGCATGCTCACCGATGGAGCGGCCTCCGGGTACGACCTAAAAAAGCAATTCGAATCGTCATTCGCCCATTTCTTCGCGGCCGGATACGGCTCGATTTACCCCGCGCTGTCATCACTTGCCGACAAGGGCCTGGTTACCTGCGAGCAGATTCCGCAGGAAGGAAAACCGGACCGCAAGGTTTACGACATTACGGATGAAGGCAGGGCTTTTTTGCTCAAAGCTCTGGAGAACCCGACGCCCAGTCACAAGATCCGATCGGAGTTTCTCACAACGATGTGTTTCGCTCACCTGATGCCAAGCGAGCACGTTCAGACGGTGCTCGACAACCGTGTTGCGGAATGCGCGTACTACAAGGCGATGATCTCTGACATCGAATCGAACTGCATGCATGACTGGCCACCAGGAATGCGGGTTGTCGCGGGTTTCGGCAAGGCCATGACCGAGGCGATTACGAGGTACGTTGAAGAGAACCGGCATCTTTTAGCAGAAGAAACTCAATCCCGCTCAGCGACAGCTTAGTCGTCTGAGCGAACGAAGAAATCGAGATAGCAATGGAACACGGCAACATCAATCGGTACAAATCCTGGCTTCTGTCTGGCGGCATCATCGTACTCGTCGCCTTGTGGCTTTTTTCAGGTCAACTCGGCGACCACAATCCAGCTGAGGCATCAGTGGAAGATGCGAGTGCGCAAGCGCATACAGCGAAAAACGCTGTACGCGTTCGCACCCAGTCTGCCGAGTTGGTCCAGCGCACCATCATTGTGAACGGCAAGACGGCGCCGGCACGAATCGTCAGTCTGGCGGCAGAGACAGATGGACGCATCGAATCCGTCGGCGCTGACCGCGGCGCAAACGTTGAGCGAGGCGGCTTGATTGTTCGTCTCGACAGACGAGATCGTGAAGCCCGCTTCGCTCAGGCTGAAGCCACTGTGAAGCAGCGTGAACTGGAGTACCAAGGTCGACTGAAGCTGAAGTCGGATAGTTACGTGTCTGAAGCGCAGTTACAGGAGGCCGTCGCTCGTCTTGAAACTGCAAAAACAGAGCTCAAGCGCGCTGAGCTCGATCTCGACTATATGAACATTCGTGCCCCCTTTGGTGGTGCGCTGCAAGCTCGCCAAGTTGAAGTGGGCGACTTCTTGAAACGTGGCGATCCCGTCGCAACATTCGTCGACAATCGAACGATCATCGTCTCCGCCAATCTCTCGGAATTTGACGCACGCTATGTTGATGTCGGCGACTCGGCCGAAGCGAGACTGGCAACCGGCGAAACGGTGCGGGGTCGAATTCGCTATGTAGCCCCTGTTGCCGATGAGGCGACACGTACATTCGGCGTCGAGCTTGAAATTGACAATGCTGACGGCGCGTTACGAATCGGCGGAACGGCAGAGCTACGTATACCGGCCGAAGAGGTTCTCGCACACCGCGTTTCCCCGTCGTTGCTGACGCTCGACGATGCCGGCAATATTGGCGTGAAAATAGTCGACCAAAACGGGCTGGTTGAATTCGTTGTTGCCGACATTGCGCTGTCATCGAGTGATGGTATCTGGCTGGCCGGCCTGCCACAGGACGCGACGATCATTACTGTTGGTCAAGGCTACGTCCAGAACGGAGCGCTCGTTCAAGCGGTGCCCGAAGGTGACGTCAAGACGGCCGTTGCTATTCAGACAGGCGATGAGGCCGGCGACTAATGGGCCTCATTGAGTCCACAATGTCACGGTCCCGTACCGTGATTCTGTCGCTGCTGGTCATATTGATCGGTGGACTGGTCGCTTACAACACGATCCCGAAGGAAGCTGAACCGGATATAGAAATTCCAATCATTTACGTCAGTATTACGCACGATGGAATTTCACCGGAGGATTCCGAGCGCCTGCTCGTTCGACCGATGGAGCAGGAACTGCGCTCGATCGAAGGCATCAAGGAAATGACTGCCAACGCCTGCGAAGGTGGCGCCAATGTGCAATTGGAATTTGACGCCGGCGTCGATACGAACAAAGCGCTACAGGATGTTCGTGAAAAAGTGGACAAAGCCAAGGCCGAATTGCCGAGCGATACGGATGAACCAACCGTCACCGAAGTGAAGATGTCACGCTTTGATCCGATGCTTGTTCTAAACCTGGCGGGCGACATTCCTGAGCGCACTCTCACAAACATCGCCAAGGATCTGCAAGAGAAGATTGAAGGCCTGAGCGGCGTGCTTGAAGTCAATCTCATCGGCACGCGCGAGGAACTGATGGAGGTTGTCATCGACCCGCTCGCGATGGAGAGTTACGGACTTGATCAGGCGCAGATTATTCAATTCGTAAGCCTGAATAATCGCCTGGTTGCCGCGGGAGCACTGCATTCTGACGAAGGGCGTTTTCCCGTCAAGGTACCGGGCGTATTTGAAAATGCCAGTGACGTGCTAAACATGCCGATTAAGGCGGTTGGCGAACGAATTGTACATTTCAAGGACATTGCTGAGGTCCGGCGCACCTATAAAGACGCTGAGAGCGTCGCTCGCCTGAATGGCAAACCGGCAATTGCGATTGAAGTTGTTCAAAGGGCCGGTGCCAATGTGATCGAAACTGTCGATGCGGTTAAAGCTCTGATCGCCGAAGAGCAGACGTACTGGCCGGCCGGGATCGAAGTCGTCGTGTCCAGAGACAAATCAAAAGATGTCAACGACATGCTGTCCGAGTTACAAAACAGTGTGATTTCGGCTGTCTTGTTGGTCTTCATTGTCATTATCGGCATTTTGGGTATTCGCTCGGCGCTGCTTGTTGGTGTTGCCATTCCCGGCAGCTTCCTGATGGGAATACTGATCATTGGCTACTTCGGCATAACGATCAACATGATGGTCTTGTTCGCACTGATTATGGCGGTTGGCATGCTTGTGGATGGCGCGATCGTGGTGACCGAAATGGCGGATCGTCGCATGGCTGAAGGCGAGTCGCGGCACGACGCATATTCGCGTGCCGCTATTCGCATGGCCTGGCCGATTATCGCATCCACCTGTACGACACTCGCCGCCTTCATTCCGCTGGCATTTTGGCCGGGAATAGCCGGTGAATTTATGAAGTTCCTCCCGATCACACTGATCGCGGTGTTATCGGCCTCATTAATTATGGCGCTGCTTTTCGTACCGACGCTGGGTTCGATATTTGGCAAGACAGGCGCCAATACGGAAGAGGCGCGACGTAATCTGACGGCAGCCGAAACGGGAGACCTTCATACCGTTTCCGGTTTTACCGGAAGCTACGTCCGTTTCCTGCGAAAGTCGTTGCAACATCCATGGCTGAGTGTTGCCGGAGTGACCGCAATCCTCGTCATTATCTACGCGTCCTTCGCTGTGTTCGGCAAAGGTGTTGAGTACTTTCCCGACGTCGAGCAACCGTTTGGCCTGGTCGACATCCGGGCACGCGGCGATCTGTCCACAGCAGAACGTGACGTTTTGGTTCGGCAGGTAGAAGATCGGGTCTTGGGGATGCCGGAAATTGAATTCCTGTACGCGAAGACAGGCAGAAACGACCAGGGCGCTGAAGACCAGATCGGCACCCTGACCCTGAATTACGTCGAGTGGGATCAACGCCGCAAGGCCGACGATATCCTTGAGGAAATCCGGGCCAGGACCAGTGATCTCGTTGGCATTCGGGTCGAGCCTCGCAAGCCGGACTCGGGCCCGCCTACCGGCAAACCGATACGTATCGAGTTTTCGTCACGCTTCCCCGAGGAATTGGAAAGCTCGGTCGCAAGAGTACGCAACCTGATGGAGACCAAGGCCGGTATTGTCAATATTGAGGACAGTCGCCCCCTCCCTGGTATCGAGTGGCAAATCAAGGTCGATCGAGCCGAAGCAGCTCGATTTGGCGCCGATATATCGCTGGTTGGCGCGATGGTTCAGCTGGTTACCAATGGCATCAAAATTGGCGAGTATCGACCCGATGACAGCGACGATGAGATTGATATCCGTGTTCGCTATCCCGAAGGTAGTCGGAATCTTGCTCAAATTGATGAACTGCGCATACCGTCCGAACAGGGTCTTGTGCCGATACGAACTTTTGTGACGCGGGAAGCGGCACAGAAAGTCAGCAATATTCGACGCGTTGATATGCGCCGCATGATGTCAATTGATGCGGACGTCGGTGCAAATTACCTGGTCAACGACCTCGTCGCCGAACTTCGTGAGGATATCCCTGGTCTTGAAATCGATCCGCGCGTCAGTATGACATTTGGTGGCAGCACACAGGATCAGGAAGAAGCTCAGGCATTTCTGCTGAGGGCGATGCTGATGGCGCTCGCCATCATGGCTATTATCCTCGTAACACAGTTCAACAGTATTTATCAGGCCGGTTTGATATTGACTGCGGTTGTCTTTTCGACGGGCGGCGTACTGTTGGGCAATCTGATCATGGGTAATCCTTTCGGCATAATAATGAGCGGTGTTGGCGTCATCACGCTCGCCGGTATCGTCGTCAACAACAACATTGTCTTCATTGACACCTACAACGTTCTTCGAAGTCGCGGTGAACACGCTTTCGATGCGGTTCTGCGTACCTGTGCAATTCGACTGCGGCCAGTAATGTTGACGACCGTAACGACCATCGTTGGACTAATGCCGATGGTTTTCGGCGTGAATATCAATCTGATCGCCCGTGACATTTCCATCGGCGCGCCAAGTTCTCAATGGTGGACACAGCTGGCGTCGTCCGTTGCCGGAGGACTCGCCTTCGCGACGGTCCTGACATTGCTGTTAACACCGAGCCTGCTCATGATCCAGGCCAACGTCAGCAAGCGAGTAAGAATTCGCCGCGAACGACGGGCTACGACGGCGGCGACCGTCATTCAATAGACCGGCAGGTAGCTCGGAACGAGTTCCGAGAAATGCAATCCAAATTCCTTTTTCAGGCATCTAATAGTCGAGTGACCGGAATGGTTGCTTGAAGTGGATAGCTAACTCGTTGTTTTTATTGACGGTTCAAACCAGATAACAAATTTGTGAACCGCGTATTGCGTTATACCGAGCTAGTGTTATACTTCACTACAACACTAAACAGGTAAGCATGAACGCTATGAAAATGACAAACCCGATTCCAGCCACCCTATTTGCTTTGACACTGACGAGCGCCGCCCTGATTTCAGGTTGTGGCACTGGTGAGGCAAGCGTCCCTGACGCCGACGCTATTCAGGCTGCTACGCCCGTTCCGGTTGAAACGACGCTTCCGTTCCGCTCCGACATTGATGCTACCTATGCGGCCAGTGCATCTATTTCCTCGGACGCTGATGCTCCGGTCACGGCACGCGTTGCCGGCGACGTTGTTGAGCTTCTCGTCGAAGAAGGCGATCGAATCGAAGCCGGCCAGGTGCTCGCACGTCTGGACGGTGAGCGGCTGCGACTGGAGATGCTGGCCGCCAAAGCAAATCTCGAGCGTGCAAAGAAAGCGTACACGCGCAACACTGACCTGCACGAGCGCGGACTCGTCAGCTCTTCGATGTTTGAGGGGCTGAAGTACGATCTCGAATCGCTAAAGGCGACCTACGAACTCAAACGCCTCAATTACGACTATTCAAATATCAGGGCGACAATTTCCGGTGTCGTTTCATCGCGTGATATCAAGCCGGGTGAGAACCTCGCTGTCGGTCAGGTCGCATTTCGAATTACAGATACCTCCGAGCTCGTTGCCTACCTGCAGATTCCGCAGGCAGAGCTGGCTAAGTTCAGTGCTGGCCATGAAGCAACGGTCGAAGTGGCTTCCATGCCAGGCTACGATTTCGCTGCAACCATCGTTCGCATTAGCCCGACCATAGATGCCCGCAACGGCACATTCCGCGCTACGGCGATCATTGACAATGCCGGCGGAAATCTCGCACCAGGCATGTTCGGGCGATTCACAATTTCGTACGAAAAACACACAAATGCAATGCTGATTCCGAAAAACGCCCTGCTCGACGAAGACAACGAAACAACGGTCTATGTTGTTCAGAACGATGAAGTCGTTCGCCGTCCGGTGGAAGTCGGCATAGAAGAAGATGGTCGCGTGGAAATTCTGGATGGATTGCTCGACGACGATCAGGTCGTTGTTGTGGGACATTCCGGTCTGCGCGACGGCAGCAAAGTTCTTGCTAGCGTAGGCGATCTGGACCTATTCACGGGCTGATCTGAATACTGCCGTGGTTTCGATCGTAGAAAACCACTTTGGCAGGAGCATAAGGGGATACCAAATGAAGCTATTTCGTGCGGGCACGGCCGCGTTCGCGTGTGTTTTGCTGCTCTCGGCCTGTCAGCAGGGAAACGAGGTTCCGGAGGAACAGACCGGGGAGGACGAGACGCCGCCTGTTCCTGTGGAAACCAGCGCCCCGGTTCGAGGCGACATCTTCGCAACCTACACGGGCACCGCACCCATAGAAGCTTTCGCGGAGGCAGATGTTATCGCGAAGGTTGATGGCGAGGTTCGCGAGCTTCATGTCGAGGAAGGTGACATGGTCAGCAAAGACCAGGTACTTGCGACCCTGGACGGTGACCGCTTGCGACTTGAACTCAGTGAATCGCAGGCGCGACTAAAAAAGATGCAGCGTGACTTTCAACGTAACCAGGAACTTCAGGAGAAGGGCCTGATCAGTGAAGGTGACTTTGAGAAGATTCAATACGACCTGGAAGCGCTTGAGGCCTCATACAATCTTGCCAGCCTTGAACTCGACTACACGCAAATTCGCGCGCCCATAGAGGGCGTCGTATCGGAACGCTATTTGAAACTGGGCAACACGATCAAAACAGGAGACCCCGTTTTTCGGGTTACAAGTTTTGATCCACTGGTTGCTTACATGTTCGTACCAGAAAGAGAGTTTCGCCAGATCGCGGCGGGGCAGCCGGTACTCATCGAAATCGACGCTCTGTCCGGCCCGCCGGTTACCGCGTCGGTAACCCGCGTCAGTCCCATAGTGGATCCCGACACCGGAACCTTCAAAATTACGATCGAAATGAGTGGCGCCAAGAAATCCATCAAACCCGGCATGTTTGGTCGCATAAGTATCGTCTACGACAGACACGATGATGTCCTGCAAGTACCGCGCAGTGCGATTATTGAAACTGCGAATGAGACGTCCGTATTTGTTGTTGAAGATGAAATCGGAATTCGCAAACCAGTCGAAACCGGCTTCAGCAGTAAAGGGATGGTTGAGATCACGTCCGGACTCACTGACGGTGAGAGCGTCATTACTGTCGGCCACGTCGGCCTAAAGAATGAAGCGAGTGTTGTGGTCATCAACGCTGCGGACGGGGACGCAGAATAATGCGACGTCTAATTGAAATAGCGACAGAACGTCGTGTAACGATCATCATGATGATGACGGCCATAGTCCTGTTCGGCATGGTGTCATTGTCGCGACTGAACCTTAACCTCTTGCCAGACATTTCCTACCCCACGCTGACCGTCCGCGCGGAACTCACTGGCGCTGCCCCGGTTGAGATTGAAAACCTCCTGACCAAGCCTATCGAAGAAGCTGTTGGCGTTGTGCGAAATGTAAGACTCGTGCGCTCGGTTTCCCGCTCAGGCCAGGCGGACGTCACGATCGAGTTTCTCTGGGGCACCGATATGGATATGGCCGGTATCGATATCCGCGAGAAGCTTGATGTTCTGTTTCTACCACTCGAAGCAAGTCGACCGCTACTACTCCGTTTTGACCCGTCTTCTGAACCTATCGTCAGGCTCGGCCTGCTCTGCAAACCCGAATGGACGATACCGGAATCTACCGACGACCAGGGCGTCATTTCTCCTGCCGAAACAAAGTACGATCCGGAATGCGGCTCCGAAGCACGGTTGAAGGCGCTGAGACGATTGGCTGAAGACCGTATTAAATCGGAACTTGAGGCTGAAGAAGGCACTGCTGCGGTTAAGGTCAGTGGCGGACTGGAAGACGAAATTCAGATTCGTGTTGACCAGCAAAAGCTGTCGCAACTCGGCATCAGCATCGGGCAAATTTCAGAGCGTATTCGCACAGAAAATGTAAATCTTTCCGGTGGTCGTCTGGAGGAAGGCAATCAGCGCTTCCTCGTCAGAACACTGAACGAATTTCAGAGCGTCGACGAATTCCGCGACGCGATTATTGCCTACGTCGCAGAACGTCCTATCTACCTTCGAGATGTCGCAACCGTCGAACAGGGATACAAAGACCGTGAAGCAATCACGCGGGTAAAAGGACAGGAATCAGTAGAGCTCGCTATCTACAAGGAAGGCGATGCGAATACGGTCCAGGTAGCCGAGCGTATTGCGCGCCGCCTGGAAACCGTGCGTGATTCGCTGCCCGACAATTTCGAACTTATCACTGTTTACGATCAATCGACCTTCATCTCATCCGCAGTTTCCGACGTTCGACTGGCCGCTATTTTGGGCGGCCTTATCGCGATTTTCGTTCTCTACGGTTTCCTGCGGGACGCACGAGCAACAACCATTGTCGGAATTGCAATTCCTGTCTCTGTTATCGGTACCTTCCTGCTGATGTACACGAACGATATTTCGCTAAATATCATGTCCCTTGGCGGAATCGCACTCGCCGTCGGCATGCTCGTCGATAACTCGATCGTGGTACTTGAGAATATCGTCCGCAAAAAGGAACAGGGCGAAGGCATCCTCGAGGCTGCACAGAACGGCACAACCGAGGTCGGCTCGGCCGTTGTCGCCGCGACGCTGACAACGATAGCAGTGTTTTTCCCCATGGTGTTTATCAGCGGTATCGCCGGTCAATTGTTTAAGGATCAGGCTCTGACTGTAACGTTTGCTTTGATTTTTTCCCTGATTGTCGCGCTTACACTCATCCCAATGCTCTCATCGCTCGGTGCCCAAAGCCGTTATGACGATGGCGATGACGGTGAAGCGGCAAACTGGTTCACGAAGTCTGTCGCCTTCATCGTGAAAATGTTCGGTTTCGTTTTTTTCCTCATCAGCAAATTATTCTGGGTGCTGCTGTGGGTTCCCACCTGGATTCTGCAGGCGTTTTATCGATCGATTGCAGCTATCTATCCGGGCACCCTGCGATGGTCGTTAAATCATCGTGCCAGTGTAATTATGATTTCACTGTTGTTGTTTCTATCTACGATGGCACTCGTACCGCGACTCGGATCGGAGTTGATCCCACAGTTTTCGCAAGGTGAATTCACCGCGAACCTGAGACTTCCGCCGGGCATGCCCCTGACCGAAACAGACAAGGCGATCCAGGTCGCCCAGCGCGTTGCTGCAGGTATTGAGGATGTCGAACTGAACTATTCTGTTGCAGGGACTGGCAACCGGCTCGACGCCAATCCTGTGGACGCTGGCGAGAACAGCGGAACCCTGAGCGTTACGCTAAAGGAAGGGGCAGGTCGTGAGGCCGAGGACAGGACTATAGCGGCGATGAGAGCGGAACTGGCCGCGCTTCCGGGCGTCCAGTACGAATTCACTCGACCGTCACTGCTGTCATTCTCGAGCCCTCTTCAAATTGAAGTCTCGGGCTACGATCTGGCCAGCCTGGCACGAGTCAGTCAGTCCGTCGTACAGGCAATGTCGGCGTCTGACCGGTTTACTGACATCAAAACCACTATCGAAAGCGGTAACCCGGAAATCCAGATCGTCTTTGATCAGGAACGGGCTGCGAAACTCGGACTTGCTGTACGCGACATAGCGAACAGTGTTGTCTCCAATGTTCGCGGCGAACTCGCGACTCGATACACCTGGCGAGACAAGAAGATCGATGTTCTGGTGCGCAGCGTAGACCCGCGGCAATCGAGTATCGAGGAAATCCGGCATTTGATCATCAATCCGACTTCAGAACGTCCGGTAACTCTTGATGCTGTTGCGGACGTGACGGTCTCCGAAGGACCATCCGAAATTCGTCGCGTTGCGCAGGATCGAGTAGCTATCATTTCGGCCAATCTCGCTTACGGCGACCTTGGCGCAGCCGCGGAAGAAGCTGGTGAAATTGTCAGTAGAACGCCGATGCCAGCCGGAATCAGCGCCATAGTGTCCGGGCAAAGCGAGGAAATGCAGGACTCGTTCAAGTCAATGCAGTTCGCGTTGGCGCTTGCCGTGTTTCTGGTCTACCTCGTGATGGCATCACAGTTCGAATCGCTGATTCACCCCTTCGTTATCCTCTTCACGATTCCGCTCGCTTTGATCGGCGCGGTACTCGCTCTGTTTGTTACCGGCACCACGATTAACATTGTCGCGTTCATCTGTATCATCATGCTCGCCGGTATCGTTGTGAACAATGCGATCGTACTGGTTGATTTGATCAATCAGTTACGCGCCCAGGGCAAAGAACGCTTCGAGGCAATACTTGAAGCTGGGACCGCACGCCTGCGCCCCATTTTGATGACTTCCCTGACCACAACGCTCGGCCTGCTGCCGATGGCTATGGGCTTCGGTGAAGGTTCTGAAGTGCGAACGCCAATGGCCATTACCGTAATCGGTGGGCTCACCGTTTCCACATTGCTGACACTCGTCGTCATCCCGGTCGTCTACTCTTTGATGGACAGAAGATGAAACATACTGAAGTTGCGTTACGTCGCCCGGTTACGACTGTCGTCGTATTCGTAGCTTTGTCTTTGGTCGGCCTGCTCGCTTCAAAATTGCTGCCGCTGGAAAAGTTTCCGGATATCGAGTTTCCCGGGATTTTTGTGATGGTCCCCTATAACGGTTCAACACCCGAAGAGGTTGAACGGCTGATTACTCGGCCAGTAGAAGAAGCACTCGCGACTTTGTCTGGCGTCGAAGCTATGTACTCGACCTCCAGAGAAGACCAGGCGGAAATCTTTCTGCAATTCGGCTGGGACCAGAGTATGGGCCCGAAGGGAATCGAGGCTCGGGCAAAAGTCGATAGTATCCGGCATCTGTTGCCAAGCGACGTTCGTCGAGTGTTGGTCTTCACCGGATCGCTTGGCGATCAGCCCGTCCTGCAGCTCAGAATCTCGTCAGAACGAGACTTGTCCGATAGCCATGAGATGCTCGACCGACTGCTCACGCGGCGCCTGGAGCGCATTGAAGGCGTCTCACGAGTCGACTTGCAAGGCGTCGATCCACGTGAGATTCGAGTCCTCCTGAACCCGGACCAGCTGGCCGCCCATGGAATCGATATCACCTCTGTTCGCGACCTGTTGATGAGCAGCAACTTCGCTGTCAGCGCTGGCAGAATCACAGCCGCGGATCAACGCTTTAGTGTTCGACCCAGCGGCGAGTTCGGGTCCGTTGACGAAATCCGCGACCTGGCTCTGAATGCGAGCGGCCTGAGACTTCGCGACGTTGCTGACATTGAGCTTTTGACGCCGGATCGCAACTACGGCCGACACCTCGACAAGCAGTATGCGATCGGTGTCGCTATCAGCAAGTCGACCGGTGCCAACATGGTAGACGTCACCGATCGTGTCATAGCAGAAGTTGAGAAAATCAGCGAATTGCCGGAAATGAGCGGCATCAATATTTTCTCCCTGGACAATCAGGGTGAAGCCGTTCGCGAGTCGCTGGGAGACCTGCTGAGTGCAGGTGCTCTCGGTGGTCTGTTGGCGATTCTGGTTCTTTACCTCTTTCTTCGTCAGGTGACGACGACACTGATTGTCACTGCATCTGTCCCGTTCGCTCTGATGATTACCTTAGGCGCACTGTACTTCGCCGGACTGACACTCAACATCCTCTCAATGATGGGGCTGATGCTTGCTGTCGGCATGCTCGTGGATAATGCTGTCGTCGTCACTGAGAGCATTTTTCGACACCGAACAGAAAACCCTGACAAGCCTGTTGAAGCAACGATTAGTGGCGTCAAGGAAGTTGGTCTTGCCGTCATCGCAGGCACCGTGACAACCATTGTCGTATTCGCGCCGATGATTGTAGGCACAAAAACTGACATGACTATTTTCCTGTCTCATGTTGCTATCACCATCATCGTTGCGCTGATTGCATCCTTGTTTATCGCTCAGACGCTGGTGCCGATGCTCGCGGCACGAATCGCTGTCCCACCGCAGCCTAAATCCGGTGCCTGGATATCACGACTCACCGCTCGTTATGCTGCCAGCCTTGAGTGGATACTCGGACACCATTGGTGGACGGCGGCTGGCATCGGTCTCGTGTGCCTTATTGGCGTAATGCCACTGATGCTGGAACTGGTCAAGTTCGACATGTTTCCTCAAGACGTTGGGCGCCGACTGTACATGCCCTACCACGTTGAAGGTCAGCACTCACTGGAACGTGTCGAGCAAGCTGTCGACAAGATCGAGGACTATCTGTATTCCCGACAGGAGGAGTTCAATATCCGTTCGGTATACAGTTATTTCGATCAGGGTCGCGGCGAGTCGACAATTCTACTCACGAATAAAGAAGACGCGACCCTCTCAACCAAAGAAGTCATTGAACTGATCGAAGCGGACCTGCCGCAGATCGCGATTGGCAAGCCGAGCTTTTCGTTTGATCAGCAAGGTGGTGGAGGCGGAGGCTTTACGATTCAGATCAGTGGTGACTCCACACAAGTTCTGAATGATCTCGCGACCGAAATTGCCCGCTCGCTGGCATCCGTGAATGGCCTGAAAGACATCATTAGCGATGGTGAGTCCGGCAACAAGGAGGTTCGCGTCACTATCGATCGAACCAGAGCTGCGAACGTCGGGTTATCGGCAGAAGAAATAGCACAGTCCATCAGCATTGCAATGCGCGGCGAAAACTTGCGTGAATTTCGTGACGATGGCGGTGAAACCGCCGTTCGATTGGCTTTTCGCGAAAACGACAAACAAAGCATAGAGCAACTTGCGAACTTGCCACTGTACACGCCTGAAGGCCGTCGTATCACGTTGGGCACCGTAGCGTCACTGCATGTTGGTCGCTCACCGGACAGTATCAGACGAACAGACCGGCAGACTGCCGTTATCCTGTCCGCTAACCTCGAAGACGAGGTGACAGCTGATGATGTTCGTCCAAGAGTAAACAGCCTCATGGATAACATTCAGCTGCCACCCGGATATAGCTGGAAAGAGGGGCGTGGTTTCGAGCGTCAGGATGAAACTGCCGACATGATGGCGACCAACATTCTTTTGGGCATTGCCTGCATATTCCTCGTGATGGCAGCATTGTTCGAGTCATTGATCTTGCCCTTCTCTATCATTCTCGGTTCCATCGTCTTCTCTATTTTTGGCGTCTTTTTGTTCTTCGCTGTGACGGGCACCACTTTTTCCTTTATGGCGATGATCGGCATTATGATTCTCATCGGAGTCGTGGTGAACAACGGCATAGTGTTAGTCGATCACATCAATAATCTGCGACAGGAAGGCGTTGCGAGAGACCAGGCCATAGTGACCGCTGGCCGTGACCGGCTGCGGCCCATTCTAATGACCGTCGCAACGACCATTGTCGGTCTTGCTCCGCTGGCGATGGGTACGACCCAGGTCGGTGGCGACGGGCCACCGTATTATCCGATGGCGAGAGCAATAATCGGCGGGCTGGCCTTCTCGACGGTCGTATCGTTGCTGGTAGTTCCAGCGCTATACGTCTACTTCGACAGCCTCGCCGCGTGGGGGAGGAAGGTCATGCGCACGGCCCGTAAAGGCCGTGCGCTTGCGGTTGAAGCTTAGGCGCGTATCCTCCGACTGCGGGTAAGCACTGCAAACCCGAGTAGCGCCAGGAGCCCCATGAGCCCGAGCGATCCGCCGCCCCCTTCATTGACAATAATCGTTGTGGTGCCGGGCGGTGTATCACGAGCCGCATCCTCCAGCGGCAAGTACGACAGTTCAGACGAATCTTCCGGGCCGAAGCTGGCCACGAAACTGCCATCGTAAGTATCGAACAGTTCGATCAGGCTATCGTAATCGCCTGTTTGGTAGCCTGAGAGTAATTCGGTATCTATCGAATAGGCATCAGTACTTGATGCACCGAAGATACTAAAGTCCTCTGTCGATGCGTATTCATTCCAGGGTCCGTAATCGTAACTCAGGTAGATGACAGCATAGACATCTGCCGAACTGTAAACAGTGTCTGCATCAAACGTGAGGCCGATACCGAAATAGTATCCGTCCCTGTCCAGATCAGAATAAAGTTCAACACTCGCATCAAAGATCCAGAACTCAACGTTCGGCGTTCGCGCGATCGTTTGCGACCCGGCGGCCGACGGCGCTTGCTGCACACTACCGCGCGTCGATTTGTCGCGATTGCCAGTAATGATCAACGGTTCCAGTTCATCCTGGGTGGTCACGCCATTGCCGGCCGACTGGATACCCTGCCCCTCTGAGCTGGCGCTGGTTCGCAGTTCTGAATTCTCATCCGCCCGTGTTGTCGCGGCCCCAGCCATTAGCATTATCGCTCCCCACCCATCCAAGACCA
>Ga0164320_10000335_pt1 | contig 14958 bp, 14 predicted proteins | sample GuaBasSediGuay11_FD_113736 | JGI IMG/M metagenome (GOLD analysis project Ga0164320, IMG submission 113736) | Subseafloor sediment microbial communities from Guaymas Basin, Gulf of California, Mexico - Guay11, Core 4567-28, 0-3 cm | ecosystem: Environmental > Aquatic > Marine > Hydrothermal...
CTCGGTGTCGTAATCAGAAGTCGACTCGCCGATTTGCGCCTTGATCTGACCGATACGGTCCTGAATGTCTTCAACCGAACCGGAACCGTCAACGATGGTGGTGTTTTCCTTGGTGATGGAAACTTTCTTCGCGGAGCCCAGGTCTTCCAGGGTTACTTTTTCCAGGCTCAGGCCAACTTCTTCGGAAATAACCTGACCACCGGTCAGTACAGCGATGTCCTGCAGCATGGCTTTGCGGCGATCGCCGAAACCAGGTGCCTTGACCGCACAAACCTTGACGATACCGCGCATGCTGTTGACAACCAGAGTCGCCAGGGCTTCGCCTTCGATGTCTTCGGCGACGATCAGTAACGGCTTGCCTGACTTGGCAACGGCTTCGAGAATCGGCAGCAGTTCACGGATATTGGAAATCTTCTTGTCGAACAGCAGAATCATCGGCTCTTCGAGTTCGGCTGACATGGTGGACTGGTCGTTGACGAAGTAAGGCGACAGGTAACCACGGTCAAACTGCATACCCTCGACTACTTCGAGTTCGTTTTCTAAAGTTGTTCCTTCTTCAACGGTGATAACGCCTTCCTTGCCGACCTTTTCCATCGCTTCGGCGATGATATCGCCGACACTGCTGTCAGAGTTTGCCGAAATCGTGCCAACCTGGGCAATCGCGGTGGCGTCTTCACAGGGTGTTGAACTGGACTTGAGGTTCTCTACCGCACCGGTAACTGCCTTGTCGATACCGCGCTTCAGGTCCATCGGGTTCATGCCGGCGGCAACGGCCTTCATGCCTTCGCGAACAATCGCCTGGGCAAGTACGGTAGCCGTCGTGGTACCGTCGCCGGCCACATCGGAAGTGTGCGAAGCAACTTCCTTGACCATCTGCGCACCCATGTTTTCGAACTTGTCTTCGAGTTCGATTTCCTTGGCAACCGATACACCGTCTTTAGTCACGGTCGGTGCGCCAAAGCTCTTGTCGAGAACGACGTTACGTCCTTTCGGGCCCAGGGTAATTTTTACAGCATTGGCCAGGATGTTTACACCATTGACCATGCGCGAACGCGCATCGTCACCAAATTTTACGTCTTTTGCACTCATTTGCGTTTAACCTCTTAAAGTATCCGAATTATTCAACAATCGCGATGATGTCATCTTCGCGCATGATCAGCAGTTCTTCGCCGTCGACCTTGACTTCGGTGCCGGAATACTTGCCGAAGTAAACGGTGTCACCCACCTTTACATCCAGTGCACGTACGTCGCCTGAATCAGTGACTTTACCGTTACCGGCTGCGAGAATTTCACCCATGCTGGGCTTTTCAGTGGCGGAATCGGGAATTACGATACCACCCGCGGTGGTACGCTCCTCTTCCTTGCGCCTGACGATAACTCGATCATGCAGGGGACGAATATTCATTGTTACTACACTCCGTAATATTGTTGATGTTTTTACCACCCACCCGGGATGGAACTGTAAAATCAGCTGCGAATTAGCACTCGCACCTAGGGAGTGCTAATGATATTCAGCGCTTTTTCGTAGTCAAGCAAAATGGGGTGGAAATTGGTGCTTTCAAGTGGGATACCGACAAAAATCGGTGATTTCGGGGATTTTTGCTGAAATTAGTCGTCGCGGTGGTACTTTACCCCGTCGATGACATTGCCATCATGCCCGCGCTGAGACTGGCCCGGAATCGACGTCGACACCACCATGCGTGACGCCACCCGGCTGACCAGCCAGATTCGGGTCGGCGGGAACAGCAGAAAAAAACCAACGCCATCGGTGAAGAAGCCTGGCGTCAGCAACAGCGCACCGGCCACCAGCAGACCCATGCCTTCGAGTATTTCGCGCGCCGGCAACTCGTTTTCCTGTAACTTTTTCTGCGCGCGGGTCAGCGTCGACAAGCCCTGTATCCTGAGCAGCCAGACGCCAATCACGGCAGTCAACACCACCAGCATGATGGTCCAGCCCGCACCGATGACCTGACCTACCTGGATTAACAGGTAAATCTCGATGATCGGTATGGCCAGAAACAAAGTTGCGATCAGTGGAAACATAGGGCTAACAAACGGTTAACATTGGTTGGTCTAGAATTGGAAGTATTACCAGAGTGATACTGCACTTTGCCATACATGTGGTTAGCATACCAACGTTTCAACCGTCGCCATGGAAAAACCAATGCCGCAGCCCTATCTTGTTATCACTTCCTGGCCCGATCTCGATGGCGCACGGCTGCAGGCGCGGCACTGGGTAGAAAATAAACTGGCGGCAAGTGTAAACATTTTGCCGCAAATGGACTCTATATACGTTTGGCAAGGAGAATTGCGCAGCGGCAGGGAACACAAGATGTTCATCAAGACCAGCGCCAACAGGCTCGAAGCACTGCAACACGAAATCGAGTCCACCCACCCTTATGCTGTGGCGGAGATATTGCAGTTTAAGATAGACTCTGGCAACCGTGAGTACCTCGACTGGATAAAGCTTTCAACACAATGAAGATCTGCAAAAACATCATCACCCTCGGCCTGCTGTTACTGTTCGCCTACACGCCGCAGTCACTGGCCCAGGAAGACGAGTTACTGCCGCCTGAAGAGGCGTTCAGCCTGAGTGCCTGGATCGAAGGCGATAACCTCGTTGCAGAGTACCGCATTGCACCCGGGTACTACATGTATCGTGAACGTTTCGATTTTCAGATCGAGGCCGGCGACGCGCCGGCGCGCTTCGATGTCGCGCAAATACCCGATGGCAAGATCAAGAACGACGAGTTTTTCGGTGAAATGGAAACTTATCGTAATCGCGTCAGAATCCAGTTGCCGATTCTCTTCGAATCGGCGCGCGCAAACCGGCTCGAGATCAGGGCGACCAGCCAGGGCTGCGCGGATATCGGGGTCTGTTATCCACCGCTGAAACAGTCGCTGGCGATGGATTTGACGTCGACCGCGAAAGTATTGCCGACTGCCTGGGTAGCGCGCGACACGGGCACTGCAACTCCCTCTGCCGAAGTCACCGCGTTGCAATCGCTGCTCGCCGAAGTTACCAGTAATCTCGACAACAAGCAGAATCAATCGAACGCCAGCGGCGCCGGCGATAGCAACAATGCGCTTGCGGCGTTACAGGCCCTGGGCGAGAACCTGGGACTCGATGGCGACGATGAAATCCTGCATCCGGACCAGGCCTTCATCCTCACGGCGCGCCTCGACGCCAATAACATCGTTCGCACCAACATATTGATGGCTGACAATATTTACCTGTATCGCGACAAGATCAAGATAGCGAAGGTCAGCGGCGACGGTCACAGCCTCGGCGCCATCTCGGTGCCCAGGGGTAAAAAGAAGGACGACGAGTTTTTCGGCCCGATGGAGGTGATCTACGGTCAGGTCGACCTCGCGATCCCGCTGATTTCCGAGGCCAACGCGAGCGACCGCATAGTCCTTTCCTACGGCTACCAGGGCTGCGTGGAAGACCGCATCTGTTACCCGCCGATTACCAAATATCTCAGCATCGACGCGAGCGCAGGTTTGATCCAGGTGGTCGACCAGGTTGAGGCGCCGTCCGACAGGCCCGTCACCGCTTCCGCGGGTACGGCTGAACTGGAGCAGGCCCCGATATCGGAACAGGACCAGTTCACCGCGTTTTTAAAGGATAAAAGCCTGCTCGTCATCATCGGATTGTTTTTCCTCGCCGGCATCGGCCTGACCTTCACCCCCTGCGTGTTTCCGATGATCCCGATACTGTCCAGCATCATCGCCGGCCAGGGCGAGTCGATCACGACCGCCAGGGCCTTCGTTTTGTCGCTGGTTTACGTGCTCGCGATGGCGATCACCTACGCTATCGCGGGCGCGATCGCGGGTTACTACGGCAGTGAATTCAACATCCAGATCTGGTTTCAGGATCCGATCATCCTGAGCATATTCGCAACCATATTCGTACTGCTGGCGCTGTCGATGTTCGGCTTTTACGAACTGCAAATGCCGAACGCGATCCAGTCGCGCCTGACCGCAATCAGCAACAGCCAGCAGGGCGGCACCCTGATCGGTGTCGGTCTGATGGGTCTTTTCTCGGCGATCATCGTCGGCCCCTGTATTACCGCGCCGCTGGTCGGGGCGCTGTTTTACATCACCCAGACGCAGGATTGGCAACTGGGCGGGCTGGCGCTGTTCGCGCTCGGCCTCGGCATGGGAATGCCGCTGCTGCTCATCGGTACTTCGGCGGGCAAAATTCTGCCGCACGCCGGCAGCTGGATGGATGCCGTCAAGTCCGCCTTCGGCATCGTCTTGCTCGGCGTTGCGATCTGGTTGCTGGAACGCATCCTGCCCACGGCTGTCACCATGGTATTGATCGCCGCGCTGCTGATTGCCTCGGCGATCTACATGGGTGCGCTCGACTCGTTGACCGAGGCCGCCTCTGGCTGGCGACGCCTGTTCAAATCGCTGGGGCTGCTCATCCTGATCTACGGCATCGCCTACCTGATCGGCGCCGCCGCCGGCAGCAATGACCTGATCCAGCCGCTGCGCGGTGTCGCCACATCTGCAGGCGGTTCCGGCCAGCAGCAACATCTCGCGTTTCGCCAGATCAAGGGAAAACAGGGACTGCAACAAGCCTTGCAGGATTCGAGCCGCCAGGGGCGCGCCAGCATGCTCGATTTTTACGCGGACTGGTGTATCTCCTGCAAGGAAATGGAAAAGTATGCGTTTAGCCATCCCGAGGTACTGGCCGCACTGGCAAAAGTCACCGCCCTGCAGGCAGATGTTACCGACAATGACCGCATCGATACCGAACTGATGAGTTCGCTCGGCATCTACGGTCCACCTGCGATCCTGTTCTTCGATACCGACGGGCGTGAAATACGCAACCGCCGCGTGGTCGGCGAGATGTCGGGCGAGCAATTTGCCGCGCACGTCAAAGCTACCTTTCGGTGAATCGTAACTTTCTGCTGCTCGGCGCCGTCGGCCTGGCGTCGCTGCTCGCTGGCGTACTCCTGTTCAAACTGATCCAGCCCGGCGCGGGCGAGCGGTCGTCGACGAGTCAGGCCACGGATATCGAACTGCACTCGATACCGCTGACCGATCTGGACGGCGCAGAAACCCGCCTGGCTGACTGGCAAACGGAAATTCTGATCGTCAATTTCTGGGCGCCCTGGTGTGCGCCCTGCAGGCGCGAGATTCCAACCCTGATCGAGGTACACCGTGACTACGCGGCGCGCGGCGTGCGCGTTCTCGGCATCGCATTTGACGGCGAGTCCGCGGTGCGCCGTTTTGCCGACGAGTACCGCATCGACTACCCGCTGTTTCTGACCGGGAATGCCAGCGCCATGTACAACGCGGCGTTCGACAATCCCAGTGGAAGTCTGCCGTATACGGCCATACTCGGTCGCGACCAACGCATCCTGTTTCAACACAATGGCGAACTGACATCGCAGCAATTGCGCCAACAGCTCGAGGCCCTGCTATAACTCATTGAGCCGCCTGGTATTAATTTTTTTGTCGTCAACTTCGCCAATCTGGCGCTTATCTCGCTAAAACTGGACTCTAACGGGTCGATATGTGAAAATCTCCGTATCTATCAAACGAGGCGCGGAAACGACCCAAATGACTAATATCCTGGTCATACATGGCCCCAACCTGAACCTGCTGGGTACGCGCGAACCCGAACTCTACGGTGCCGATACGCTCGCCACCATCGACCAGGAACTGACGCAGATGGCCGAGCAGAATGCGGTGCAGCTGCAGACCTTTCAGTCGAACATCGAGGGTGAAATCGTGGGCCGCATCCACCAGGCCGCGGCGCAGGACACTCGCTTTGTGATTATCAATCCGGCGGCATTTACCCATACCAGCGTCGCCATCCGTGACGCCTTTCTGGCGACACGGATACCGTTCATCGAGGTCCACCTGTCGAACGTGTACGCACGCGAGGAATTCAGATCGCATTCCTATTTGTCCGATATCGCGCTTGGCGTTATCAGTGGCTTCGGTAAAAACAGCTACCGGCTCGCTTTCGAAGCCGCCATCATCCATTGCAAACAAACCAGTAAATAGAGAACCGAATAAATGGATATTCGCAAAGTAAAAAAACTAATCGAGTTACTCGAGGAATCCGGGATCGCCGAGCTGGAGATCAAGGAGGGCGAGGACTCGGTAAGAATCAGCCGCCAGACATCCGCGATCGTGCAGACGATGGCGCCTGTCGCCGCACCCCTGGCGGCAGCACCCCAGCCCTTGGCGGCGCCAGCGGCCGAGACCGCCGAACTCGAGCACGGACACCAGGTTAAATCGCCGATGGTGGGAACATTTTACGGCGCGGCCTCACCGACCTCGGGCCCATTCGTCACCCAGGGCCAGCAGGTTAACGTCGGCGATACGCTGTGCATCATCGAAGCAATGAAAATGATGAACCAGATCGAAGCCGACAAGGCCGGCAAGATAACTTCAATCCTGATAGAAGATGGTAACCCGGTCGAATTCGACCAGGTACTGTTCATCATCGAGTAACGCGCCGTGTTAGAAAAAATCGTCATTGCCAACCGCGGCGAAATTGCGCTGCGAGTCCTGCGCGCCTGCCGCGAGATGGGTATAAAAACCGTCGCGGTGCACTCGACCGCGGACCGCGACCTCAAGCACGTGCGCCTGGCCGACGAATCGGTTTGTATCGGCCCGCCCTCGTCACTGGAGAGTTACCTCAACATTCCGGCACTGATTTGCGCCGCCGAACTGACCAACGCCGACGGCATTCACCCGGGCTACGGATTTCTGTCCGAGAACGCGGAGTTTGCCGAGCAGGTCGAGTCCAGTGGCTTCAAGTTTATCGGGCCGAGCGCGCAGGCGATCCGCACCATGGGCGACAAGGTCGCCGCGATCCAGGCAATGAAAGAGGCCGGTGTACCCACGGTGCCGGGATCGGATGGTCCGCTCGACGACGACAAGGAAAGGAATCTCGCCATGGGGCGCAAGATTGGTTACCCCGTCATCATCAAGGCGGCCGGCGGCGGTGGCGGACGCGGTATGCGCGTCGTGCACGCCGAGGACAGCCTGCTGAATTCAATTCAGTTAACACGCTCCGAAGCAGCCGCCGCGTTTAACAACGATATCGTCTACATGGAGAAATTTCTCGGCGCACCGCGACATATCGAGATCCAGGTTCTCGCCGATGCCCATGGCAACGCCATTCACCTCGCCGAACGCGACTGCTCGATGCAGCGTCGCCATCAAAAAGTTGTCGAAGAGGCGCCAGCCCCCGGGATCACCGAGGAACAGCGCAGCCGCATTGGGGAACGTTGCGCCGAGGCCTGCGTCAAGATGGGCTACGAAAGCGCCGGCACCTTCGAATTTCTCTACGAGGACGATGAGTTTTACTTTATCGAAATGAACACCAGGGTACAGGTCGAGCACCCGGTAACCGAAATGATCACCTGGGTGGATATCATCAAGGAACAGATCCTGATCGCCTCCGGCTATCCGCTGCGCCACAAGCAGCAAGACATCCAGGTGCACGGCCATGCGATCGAATGCCGCATCAACGCCGAGGACCCCAGAAACTTTCTGCCCTCGCCCGGAAAGATCACGCTTTATCACGCGCCGGGAGGACCGGGCGTGCGCGTGGACTCGCATATTTATAACGGTTACACGGTGCCGCCCTATTACGATTCCATGATCGGTAAGTTGATCACCTACGGAAGTTCGCGTGAAACGGCCATCGCGCGCATGAACGGAGCATTGTCGGAAATCATCATCGAGGGCATCAAGACCAATATCGACTTGCAAATAGATATTCTCAGCGATAGCAATTTTGCCGAGGGTGGCACCGACATTCACTACCTCGAAAAGAAACTCGGCATCGACTAAACATTCTTACGATGACATGGCGACAACTCAGTCTCAGCTGCCAGGCATCGGAACTCGCCCAGGTCGAAGACTTGCTGCTGGAACTCGGCGCGTTCAGTATTTCGCTACGCGACGCCGGCGACGAACCGATATACGAGCCGTTGCCGGGTGACACCCCGGTCTGGCGGGAGTCAATCGTCAGCGCTACCTTCAGCGAGGATTGTGACCACGAGTCCCTCGCGCAACTACTGGCGGCGCGCCTGCCCCAGCACCTCTCCGACACCGTCACGCGCGGCAGTTTTCGCGACCAGGACTGGATCCAGGCTTACCGGCAGCACTTCAAACCGCTACAGGTCGCGCCCGACCTGTGGATAGTGCCCAGCTGGACGGACCCGCCCGAACCACGGGCGACCATTATTCGGCTCGACCCCGGGCTGGCCTTCGGTACCGGAAGCCATCCGACAACCGCCCTGTGCCTGGCCTGGCTTGCGAGCCAGAACCTCAACGACCTCGAGGTAATCGATTTCGGCTGCGGTTCGGGAATTCTCGCCATCGCGGCGATCAAGCTTGGAGCGAGCAAGGTGCTGGCGATTGATATCGACGAACAGGCGCTGAGCGCCTGCACATCCAACATGAAGGTGAACGCTGTCGACCCTCGGCAGATACGGGTCAGCCTGCCCGTAAGCACTGACACTGGCGCCGTCGACCTGCTGCTCGCCAATATCCTCGCCGGACCGCTGCTGGACCTGGCCGGACATTTTGCCAGTTTGGTCAAACCGGGTGGTAGAATATTGCTGTCAGGGATACTGCTAACCCAGCTGAACGATATACAATCGGTCTATAGCAATTATTTTCAACTTGATCCCGCCAGTCACCGTGATGATTGGGTCTGCATCAGCGGTAGCCGGCTCTGACAGGAGATTCATGTTTAGCAGCACACATTTAGGCGACGTCATGGAAACCAGCTGCAATCAGTGCAAAAGCCGTTTCCGCCTCACCGAAAAACAGTTGCAACAGGCCCTTGGCCAGGTTCGATGCGGCGAATGCGGCGCCGTGTTCAATGCGCTGCTCGCCCTGAAGAACTATGACGGAGAACTGCCGCCCGGTTATCTCGAGCAGCAGTACGAGGAATTGCTAGCGCAGGGCAACGACGACCTGCCGCCTGACGAACGCCTGGAGTTTGAAAACGAAGCCGAGAACGCGCGCAATCTCAGCCTGCATGAAGCCATGTACGGTTTCGAACGCCGCTCGTTTTTTTCCGCCGGTCCGCTAACCTGGTTTATCGGCATACTGTTACTGGCCGCGGTCGGTATTGCGCAGGCCATTTACTATAAACGCTATCAACTGATCGAAAATCCGCGTTACCAGCAACAGGTGATCAACCTGTGCCAGATGCTACCCTGTGCCGAATCGGAATTTTCCAGCACCGAGCAAATTCGCCTGCTCGAGCGCAATATCTTTACCCACCCGGTGGCATCCGATGCCTTGATGGTGACCGGCTCCTTTGTCAACCAGGCGCCCTTTGCGCAGAAAATGCCCGAGTTGCTGATCAGCCTGTTCGACGTCCAGGGCAAACTCATAGCGAATCGCCTGTTCCGCGCGCCCGAGTACCTGCCGGAGGACAGGAATCGCGGCGTCGTGGCACCGCAGATACCGATTCAATTTCGCCTCGAGATCGTCGATCCGGGCACCGATGCACTGACCTACGAGTTCGAATTTTTTTAATTGCGACGCAAATAAGTCACATTAATGGCGACATCGAAATATACTGGTATCTGCGCCATCGAACTCGGAGTATATTGCAGCCAGCCCGCAGGAGCGCTTGTCAGTTGTGAATCGAGGCACGCCATTGCGTCGCTTTATCGCCGTCATAAGCTATAGTTTCCGAAGTTGGGCACAAATCACATAACCAGTTGTTTTTTTAATGATTAAATTCATTTTCTTCGCCATTTTCCACGGTCCCTGCCGGTCGCGAACAGCAACCGCTACGGCAACAGGGGACTGAGCAGCGCTCAAACATGAACATTATTTACCAGTTACAGAAGTTCCTGCCGTTCCTGCGCTGGGGCAGAAACATGACGCGCAGCAGTTTGCGCGCCGACGCCATTGCCGGACTCACCGGCGCCGCCATCGTGCTGCCGCAGGGCGTCGCTTTCGCCGCGATTGCCGGCATGCCACCCGAATACGGCCTCTATACGAGTATGGTGCCGGCGATCATCGCTGCGCTGTTCGGTTCCTCCTGGCACCTGGTCTCGGGGCCCACCACTGCGGCATCGATCATCATGTTCGCCTCGCTCAGCGGAATGGCCGCTCCGGGCAGCGAACAGTACGTGGCGCTCGCGATTACGCTGGCCTTCATGGTTGGCGCACTGCAACTGCTGATGGGCCTGGTGCGGCTCGGGGCCCTGGTCAACTTCATCTCGCATTCGGTCATCGTCGGATTTACCGCCGGCGCCGCCTGCCTGATCGCCGGCAAACAGGCAAAGGACTTCCTCGGCATCGAAATCCCCGAAGGTGGTCATTTACTCAACACGCTTGAGTTTCTGTGGCAACACTGGAACGATTTACACCCACTGGTGATGCTGGTTGGCGTGGTTACCCTGCTCACGGGCATTCTCGCGCACCGCCGCCTCGGCGGCATGAGTATGATCGCGGCGATGCTCGCCGGAAGCCTGGTCGCTGCCATGTTCAACCAGATATTTGGCGAAGAGATCTCCGGCATAAAGATGATAGGCGCCCTGCCACAGCAGTTACCGCCGCTGTCCATGCCGCAGTTTACGCTCGAAACGTTTCGCCAACTGTCACCGCTGGCGCTGACCATGACCCTGTTCGCGTTAACCGAGGCAATTTCCATCGCGCGTTCGATTTCATTGAAATCGGGGCAGCCGATTGCCGGTAACCAGGAATTCATCGGCCAGGGACTGTCCAATATCCTCGGCAGCTTTTTCTCTTCCTACGTGGCGACCGGTTCGTTCAACCGCAGCGGCGCAAACTACGATGCCGGCGCACGCACGCCGCTGGCGGCAGCGCTCGCCGGGGTGTTGCTGATCGCCCTCGTCATGGTGGTGGCTCCGCTGACTTCCTACCTGCCGAAGGCGGCAGTTTCCGGGTTGCTGTTCCTGGTCGCATGGCGGCTGATCAACTTCAAGCAAATCTACAGCATACTGCGCTCCGATCGGAACGAGGCGTTTATCCTCGGCCTGGTCTTTTTTGGTACGGTCTTTTTCTCGATCGAGTTCGCCATCCTCGCCGGCGTCATCATGTCGCTGATGATCTTCCTGCGCAAAACCTCGCACCCGAGGCTGTCACCGCGCGTGCCCGATCCGGAGTCAAGGTCACGCAAGTTCATCTACGGTCAATTTCTGCCCGAATGCCCGCAGCTCAAGATACTACGCCTCGACGATTCGCTTTACTTCGGCTCGGTCGCGCATGTCGGCGAAATAATGCGTCGCTATCGCGAACACTATCCCGAGCAAAAACACCTGTTTATGCTGACCAAGGGCATCAGCCAGGTCGATATCGCCGGCTGTGAGCTACTCATCAACGAGACCCGCGAACGCCGCGCCATAGGCGGTGATTTATACCTTTATCGCCTGCGTGATTCCGCCACCAAGGTGTTCAACCGGGGCGGCTACAAGGACGAGATCGGTGAAGCCAATATCTTTGACGCCAAGGACGATGCGATTCCGGCCATATTCGAAAGGCTAGACAAGGACATCTGCGCCACCTGTGAAAACCGCATCTTTCTCGAATGTCGAAAAGTCGAGAAAAAACAGGCAGAGCCAGGTTACGTAATATGACCTTCGCGATTGGCCCGTACCGCTTCGCAAACCGGCTCGCGCTCGCACCCATGGCCGGAGTCACCGATCGACCCTTTCGCCAGCTCTGCCGGCAGCTCGGCGCCGGTATGACGGTATCCGAAATGATCAGCAGTCGCCCGGACCTGCGCAATAGCCGCAAAACCCGCCTGCGCATGGACCATGAAGGTGAACCAGGGCCGATCATCGTGCAGATTGCCGGCGGCATAGCGCATGACATGGCGCAGGCGGCGGTCTTCAATGTCGAAAATGGCGCACAGATCATCGATATCAACATGGGCTGCCCGGCGAAGAAGGTGTGCAAGGTCGACGCGGGATCGGCGTTGCTGAAGGACCGTGTTCTGGTGGAGTCGATACTGCGCGCCGTGGTCGACGCGGTTGCGGTGCCGGTTACCCTCAAGATTCGCACCGGGTGGTCACGCAGCGATAAAAACGCGCTCGAAATCGCGCGCATTGCCGAGGCCTGTGGCATCCAGGCGCTGACCATCCATGGCCGCACTCGCGAAGACCGCTTCCTCGGCTCAGCCGAGTACGAAACCATTCGCCAGGTCAAACGCGATGTTCAAATACCGGTAATCGCAAACGGTGACATCGATTCGCTTAAAAAAGCAAAAATGGTCATGGACTTCACAGCTGCGGATGCTATTATGGTCGGCCGTATTGCGCAGCAGCGCCCGTGGATATTCGGCCAGATTGAACACTATCTGAGCACTGGCGAAACGCCTGAAGAACCCGCGGACAAACTAAAACAGGCATGGCTGGTTAGCCATCTAAAAAATCTATATGCGTTCTACGGGGAGCATCAGGGGGTGCAGATCGCGCGTAAGCATATAAATTGGCAACTGGGCCGCAACCCGGGTTATTCCATCGTCAAGCCACTGCTAATGCAGGCAAGTACAGCGCTACAGCAGCTGGATACGATCGAAGCTTACTTTAACGACTGCCACCAGAAGAGCTACGACCTGGCGAGCTGACAAGCGCCAGCGGCCCAACATGGTTAGAGAGTGTGGCAAAGAAGAAAAACACAAGTTTGTTACAGCAGTCTGTAGAAGGTGCAATCCGAAAATATCTGGATGATCTCGACGGCGAGTTACCCTGCAACCTGTTTGACACCGTGATTTCCGAAATAGAGCAGCCGATGCTGAAGACCGTGCTCCGGCACTGCGATAACAACCAGTCGAGAACCGCCTCCTGTCTTGGTATCAACCGCGGCACCCTGCGCAAAAAACTTAAGCAATACCATATCGAACCTTAATACCGCCGGTTTCGCAATCGGATATAATTCCGCTACTCTCAATACCAACACGGATCCCTCATGTCCCACGCTATTTGTCGCGCTCTGATCAGCGTCTCCGATAAAACCGGCATCGTCGAACTGGCGCAAACACTTCACAATAACGGTGTCGAACTTCTGTCCACCGGCGGCACCGCCAGCCTGATCGCCGAACACGGCATTACGGTCACCGAGATATCCGATCACACCGGTTTCCCGGAAATGATGGCGGGACGCGTCAAGACCCTGCACCCCAAAGTCCACGGCGGCATACTCGGGCGGCGTGGCATCGATGACGCGATCATGCAGGAGCACGATATCGCGCCGATAGACCTGGTCATCATCAATCTTTACCCGTTTCAGCAAACGGTTGCCAACCCCGACTGCAGCCTCGAGGACGCGATCGAAAATATCGATATCGGCGGACCCGCGATGGTGCGCGCGGCGGCCAAGAATCATGCCAGCGTGACCGTCGTGGTCGACCCCGGCGACTATGCGCAACTGCTGCAGGAAATGGCCGAAGGCAATGTGGTCAGCGACGCCACACGTTTCTCGCTGGCGATAAAGGCTTACGAGCACACCGCGCAATACGATGGCGCCATCGCCAACTATTTCGGGCGCATGGTGCAAAAACCCGAGGACCAGGGTTTCTCACGCACCCTGAACCTGCAGTACCGACACTCGATATCGATGCGCTACGGCGAAAACCCGCACCAGGCGGCGGCATTTTACACCGCAGATGAGACCCCGGAACCCAGCATCTCCAATGCCCGCCTGATTCAGGGCAAAGCGCTGTCCTTCAACAATATCGCGGATACCGACGCCGCGCTCGAATGCGTCAAGCAGTTCGAGGATCCTTGCTGCGTCATTGTCAAACACGCCAATCCCTGCGGAGTAGCGCTTGCGGAAACCATTCACGAAGCCTATCAGCGCGCATTCAAAACCGATCCCGAATCCGCCTTCGGCGGCATCATCGCCTTTAACAGGCCGCTCGACGCCATCACCGCCGCCGCCATCATCGAGCAACAATTCGTCGAGGTAATCATCGCACCGGGAGTTGACGATGCCGCGGTGAAAGCCGTCGCCAGCAAGGAAAATGTGCGCCTGCTGTGTTGCGACCAGTGGCAGGGCCAGCAATCCCGCTTCGACTACAAGCACGTCAACGGCGGCATACTCGTGCAACAAGCCGACCAGTCGCTTTACCAGGGGCTTGAAGTCGTCAGCGACATCAAACCCGACGAAGCACAGATGCGGGATCTGGTATTTGCCTGGCAAGTGGCCAAGTTCGTCAAGTCGAATGCGATCATCTATGCCCGCGATAGCATGACTATCGGTGTCGGCGCCGGGCAGATGTCGCGCATCAACAGTGCGCGCATTGCCGCCATCAAAGCGGCTCATGCCGGTTTTGAGGTTTCCGGGTCGGTGATGGCGTCGGACGCTTTTTTCCCGTTTCGCGACGGTATCGATGCGGCCGCCGCAGTCGGTATAGGCTCGGTTATCCAGCCGGGCGGATCGATGCGCGACAACGATGTCATCGCCGCCGCCAACGAACATGGCATGGCGATGGTGTTTACCGGCATGCGTCATTTCCGGCACTAGTACAGGAGTCCAGATGAAGCTGTTAATTGTCGGTGGCGGAGGACGTGAGCATGCGCTCGCGTGGAAATCCGCGCACGCGGATCAGGTCGAAAAGGTATATGTCGCACCCGGTAACGCGGGCACCGCGCTCGAGCAGAATATCGAGAACGTCGACATCCAGGCGGAAAACCTGGATGCTTTGCTGGCGTTCGCGCGCACAAAGCAAATCGATTTGACCATCGTTGGACCGGAAGCTCCGCTGGTTGCGGGCATCGTCGATCTTTTCGAGGAAAACGGTTTGACCATCTTCGGCCCCTGCGCCGGAGCGGCGCAACTCGAGGGTTCGAAGACCTGTACCAAAGACTTTCGCGAACGCAATCGGATACCCAGCGCAGCCTATCAAAGTTTCACCGACCTCGACGCTGCCTGCGCCTACGTAGCGCAGCACTCCACGCCCCTCGTGGTCAAGGCGGATGGACTCGC
>Ga0164320_10000336_pt1 | contig 14956 bp, 11 predicted proteins | sample GuaBasSediGuay11_FD_113736 | JGI IMG/M metagenome (GOLD analysis project Ga0164320, IMG submission 113736) | Subseafloor sediment microbial communities from Guaymas Basin, Gulf of California, Mexico - Guay11, Core 4567-28, 0-3 cm | ecosystem: Environmental > Aquatic > Marine > Hydrothermal...
AACTTTTAACTTATAACTTTTAACTTATAACTTAAATAATGGCTAAAGAAGAATTAGAATGTTCATTTTGTGGAAAGAAAAAACCTGAAACCAATTTACTTATTGCTGGTTTAGATGCACATATTTGTGATCGTTGTATCGAACAAGCGCATGGTATTGTTATTGAAGAGTCTAAACAAATAGATAATAGTGATCTTTCGGCTGAATTAATGCTGAAAAAGCCACAGCAAATAAAAGCGTTTTTAGATCAGTATGTTATTGGGCAGGAATACACAAAACGTGTTTTATCTGTTGCTGTTTATAACCACTACAAACGTTTAGTACAAAAAAAAACAGATGATGATGTAGAAATTCAAAAAAGCAATATCATTATGGTTGGGCAAACCGGAACAGGTAAAACCTTAATGGCAAAAACAATAGCTAGAATGTTAAACGTACCTCTTGCAATAGTTGATGCAACAGTATTAACAGAAGCTGGTTATGTTGGAGAAGATGTAGAAAGTATTTTAACACGTTTACTACAAGCAGCCGATTATAATCTTGAGAAAGCCCAAAAAGGTATTGTATTTATAGACGAGATAGATAAAATTGCAAGAAAAAGTGATAACCCTTCAATTACACGTGATGTTTCTGGAGAAGGTGTTCAACAAGCATTACTTAAACTATTAGAAGGAACTGTGGTTAATGTTCCACCAAAAGGAGGCAGAAAACATCCAGATCAAAAATTTATTGAAGTTGATACCGAAAATATCTTGTTTATAGCTGGAGGAGCTTTTGATGGTATGGAGCGTTTTATTTCAAAACGATTAAATATGTCTGCCATTGGTTATAAAGCCTCTCATGACGAAGATGAATTGGATAAAGATAATTTACTTCAGTATATTACTCCAAAAGACTTAAAAGATTTTGGATTAATACCAGAAATAATAGGACGACTTCCGGTTTTAGCCTATTTGAATCCTTTAGATGCTAAAACATTAAGAGCAATTTTAACCGAACCAAAAAATGCTATTGTAAAACAGTATGAAAAATTGTTTTCTATGGACGACATCGAGTTAACCATAACAGAAGGTGCTCTAGATTTTATTGTCGATAAAGCGGTTGAGTATAAACTTGGCGCAAGAGGCTTACGTTCATTATGCGAAAAGGTTCTTACAGATGCCATGTTTAATCTTCCTGGAAGTGCAGAAACTAAATTAAATGTAACTAAGACTTATGCCGAAGGAAAACTGTCTAAAACACTTCTTAAAAAATTAAAAGCAGTATCTTAATACAATTATAGGTTATCTTTTAAAAAATGAAACCACTCAATCCCGATAGCTATCGGGAGAGTGGTTTTTTATTTTGGATATACTAATTAATATAGCGATTAGGAGTTATATATTTCTTAATTGCACAATAAAAGTAATATAATTAGGATAACATAAAAGCCATAGGATATCTTTTTAGATGAAGACAAAGTAATAGTCGTTAAAAGAAAGCCGAATTCAATTTTCATCGATGAAAAGCTAAATCTTTTGTGTGTTCAATTCTAACAACTCCTCAATATAATCTCTGGAGTTTGATAAACGAGGGATTTTATGTTGTCCGCCAAGTTTATCATTTTCTTTAAGCCAATCGTAAAACAAATGCGTTCTGGCAATATTAATTTTGGGCTTATTAAGCGTCATGTTATTGTAACGCTTTGCTTCATAATCCGAGTTTAAAGATTTAAGCGCATTATCTAACAATTCGTTAAAATAGTTTATGTCTTCAGGTGCTTTCTTAAATTCTATAAGCCATTCATGCGCTCCTTTTTCTTTGCCTTGCATAAAAATGGGAGCAGCTGTAAAATCTACAATTTCGGCTTTGGTTTTTTTGCAAACAAGTTTTAAAGCATCTTCGGCGTTTTCAATAATTAATTCTTCGCCAAAGGCGTTTATATGATGTTTAGTCCTTCCAGTAACTTTAATTCTATAAGGATTTATGGATGTAAAGCGAACAGTATCACCAATTTTATAACGCCATAATCCAGCATTTGTCGTTATAATCATTGCATAGTTTTTTTCTTTTTCGACTTCACCTAACGGAATTATTTTTTCGTTTGAAGTCCCATAAGTTTCCATTGGGATAAACTCGTAAAAAATACCATAATCTAGCATTAACAACAGCTCACTAGAATTATTTCTATCCTGAATAGCAAAAAATCCTTCAGAAGCATTATAAATTTCGTAGTATCTAAATTCTTTTTTTGGTAAAATAGCTTTGTACTGATCTACATATGGCACAAAGCTCACGCCACCATGAAAATACACTTCAAGATTAGGCCAAATATCAAAAAGATTTTTTTTGTCTGTGTGTGCTAATACATTATTTAAAAGCACCAACATCCAAGAAGGCACACCGGCAAAACTGGTTACATTTTCATCAATGGTTTCATCTACAATAGCTTGCATTTTGTATTCCCAATCACTCATTAGAGAAACTTTATTACTTGGCGTGCTACTAAATTCTGCCCAAAAAGGCATATTATCTATTAAAATAGCTGAAAGATCTCCAAAAACGGTTCCGTTTTCTTCATATAATTCTTTACTACCACCAAGACGTAAACTTTTTCCAGTAAATAATTGTGAATCTTCATTGTTGTTAAGATACATACATAGCATATCTTTTCCAGCAGCATAATGACAATCTTCCAGCGACTCTAAACTTACAGGTATAAATTTGCTTTTGGCATTTGTTGTGCCACTCGATTTTGCAAACCATTTTATAGGTGTAGGCCAAAAAATATTGTTCTCACCCTTCCTTGAGCGCTCAATTACATTTTGATATTCCTCGTACGTTGACACAGGAATCCGTTCACTAAATGTTTTATAACTCTTTATAGATTCAAAATCGTACTGCTTTCCAATCTGTGTGTATTTAGCAGTATCTATAAGGTCTAGAAGTAATTCGTTTTGTACATCGTTAGGGTATTTTAAAAACAAATCAATTTGATGAAAGCGTTTTTTTAAATACCATGAGGCAATAGAATTTACTAAAGGAATTGGCATATATTGGCTATATTTACGAGAACTAAAATAGCAAAAATCTTTGGATGTTGTATCAAGGTGTATTAAGAAAAATGGATGTCGAATTTGGAAAACCAATTCAATACTTTTTAATATTTGAAAACGATTTTTTAAATATGAATCAATTGTTGAATAAAACAATTAGCATTCAGTTTGTTAAGCATCAATGTTTAAACTGTGGTTTAGATAAACCAATTTACAGACAGGGATTTTGTAAAAGCTGTTTTTTTGAAATACCTCAAGCTGCCGATTGGATTATGCGTCCAGAATTAAGCAAAGCACATCTTAATAAAAAAGATAGAGATTTAGAATACGAAAAGAAAGTACAATTACAACCACATATTGTGTATTTGGCAAATTCTAGTAATGTAAAAGTGGGAGTAACTCGTAAAAATCAAGTGCCAACTCGTTGGATTGACCAAGGTGCTCATGAAGCTATAGAAATTGTTGAAGTTCCAAATCGGTATTTAGCTGGAATTACCGAAGTTGCTTTAAAAGAGCATGTAAGCGATAAAACAAATTGGCGAACAATGCTAAAAAACGATATTAAAGATGAAAGCCTTGAAGAATGGAAACTAAAGTTAAATAAGTTTATTCCAAATGAAGCTAAAGAGTATTTTATTGAAAATAATAGCGAAACACATTTAGAGTTCCCGGTTTTACAATATCCAGTAAAGCCACAAAGTTTAAATTTAAGTAAAACTCCAAATTATACTGGAAAACTCGTTGGAATAAAGGGGCAATATTTAATTTTTGAAGATCAAACGGTTTTCAATATTAGAGCAAATGAAGGCATTGTTGTATCTATTTCAATTAACTAAAAGCATAAAGTTTTACAATTTGAAACACAGCAATTACTACTAATAAAACACCTGTTATTTTGTTTATTATTTGGTTAATATTTTGTACCCTAAGTTTTATAGCCAAACTAAATTTACTGTATAAATAAAGAGTTAGGAGTTTTCCTAAATAAACTCCTGAGAAAAAAAGAAACAGTACTAGTAAAGAAGAGTTCAAACTCAATACAAAATTACTTTTATTTAAAAACCCAATAGCTACAATCCAATAAATTAATACAGGAGGATTTAAGATACCTAATAAAAATCCAGTAATATATTTAGATTGTGTAAATGTCTTTTTTTTGTGTTGTTTCTCAGACTGTTTTTTAAAAAATAAAAATGCTCCAACAAATAATAGTAGTATTACAATAGTAATTTGAATCCACATATTATTATTTATAAAATTTTGAACAACAGTATTACAATGTAATGCATATAATGATAATATAACTTCTGCAATCCCTGCTGCAATAGCTATTTTATATGCTTGGTTAGCATTTTGTTTTAAGGTCGTATTTATTACGGCAATATTAGATGCTCCAAGTGGTAAAGCACCAAGAACTGAAGCTAATATTCCTATAAAAAAGTATGAAATAATCATAACTCTTTTGTAGAAATTTAAGGACTAAACTTACAGAAGAATTATTTTTTCAATCTATACTAATCTCTTCGTTTACTTTTAAATTGAATCTTCTTCTAAACAAATACACACCAAAATATAAAAATGGAGTATCAAGAGCAGCAATCATTACTTTAAACAAAAATCCTGCAATAAGTAGCCCAGTAAAACGACTCCAATCAATAATGTTAAATGAACATAATAGAATTAAAATGGTAAAAGTATCTACAAATTGAGACAAGAACGTCGAAAAATTATTACGCAACCACAAGTGTTTTCCTTTGGTTAATCGTTTCCAGAAATGATAAATTTGTATATCTATAAACTGCGCTAATAAATACGCCATCATACTTGCAAATACAGCAATAGCAGTATTTCCAAAAACGGTTGAAAACATATCGTCATCAACAGGAGACCAACTTGTTGCAGGAACTGTGTTAGAAACAAAAACAATAAGCAAAGAGAAAAAAGAAGCAAAAATCCCAACGACAACAACTTGGTTAGCTTTCTTTTTACCATAAATCTCACTTATTAAATCGGTAATTAAAAAAGTAATAGGATATGGTAAAATGCCAACAGAGATTTCAAATAGTTTGGTTCCAAAAATTTCGATATTAAAAGGATGCCAATAAAAAAATTTCTGAAAAATTAAATTAGAAACCACTAATGATGTAATAAACAAAGACCCTAAAAGCAGGTAAATACGTTGTGCAGTAAGCTTATCTTTTAAAGTCATAAAAATTGTCAATAAATACTTTAGTAAATGTAAAGTAATAAATTTTCTTTTTAGTTATTTTGCTAAATCATATGAGCAATTTAAGGAAAGTTTACATATCGTTGGGTAGCAATAAAGGCGATAAATTCAAGAATTTGCAGGAAGCTATTAATGCTATTCATCTTAAAATAGGCAACATTATTATCATTTCTAAAGTCTATAAATCTCCAGCTTTAGGTTTTGAAAGTGATGACTTTTTTAATGCCTGTCTCATTTTAGAAACATTTTTAACACCACGAAAATTATTAAAGAAACTGTTTGCTATTGAAAAATCTTTTGGACGAATTCGTCCCGATAACTATCGGGATAAAGCTAAAGCGTATCAAGCTAGAATAATAGATTTAGATATTATTTTTTTTGAAGATGAAATTATAGATACAAAAACCCTTAAAATTCCACATTTTGAAATGCATAAACGCAAATTTGTTTTGCAACCATTAAGTGATATAGCACCTAACGAAATACATCCAAAATCTAAAAAAGGAGTATTGACTTTATTAGAAAAATGTAAAGATAAAAGTGTTTTAGAGCCTATTAATATTTGGTTAAAAAACCCTAGTAAAACATATAATTTTTCGAATTACAACTACATTGCTATTGAAGGTAATATAGGTGCAGGAAAAACCAGTTTAGCAACTATGATTTCCCACGATTTTAATGCGAAACTCATTTTAGAACGTTTTGCCGACAATCCTTTTTTGCCTAAATTTTATGAAGACGCAAAACGATACGCCTTTACTTTAGAAATGTCTTTTCTTGCAGATCGTTATCAGCAAATAAGTGACGACCTGTCACAGCTGGACTTATTTAAAGATTTTATTGTCAGCGATTATGTAGTATTTAAGTCCCTTATTTTTTCTAAAATTACACTTCCAGAAGATGAGTTTAAGTTGTATAGAAAGCTATTTTATTTAATGTATAAAGATATTGCAAAGCCAGATTTGTATGTTTATCTATATCAAAACACAGAGAGGTTACAACAAAACATTAAGAAACGAGGTAGAGATTACGAGCAGGATATCCAAGACGATTATCTTGATAAAATAAATTCTGGGTATTTAGAGTTTTTAAAAAGTCAAACCGATTTTAATGTCAAAATTATTGACATTTCTGATAAAGATTTTGTTGAAAATAGAGCAGATTATTTGAGTATTTTGGATGAGATTTGTGAGAAGTGATTATATGGTTACGCTTATTTATTGTTATGTTCTTTTAGTTCAAATGTTTGACGCTTCTTTTTCTAAATAAAACTTTCCTAAATTCATCAGGTTTTTTATCATTCAATAGTCTCATGCCACCCATTTCTTTAACTAATGCCAAATAGGGTTCTTCTCTATTATCATATAGTTCTTTGTTTTTGAAAGTATAAATAAGAACAATATGGAATGGCTCCTCGTCACTGTACGGTGTTTCTAAAATTTGAAAGGATTCTATGAGTCCTCTTTCCAAAGACATCTCCCCTGTGACTTTCCAATTATTTTGATAATAAAAGATTGCTTCTTCATAGTTATCATTTAATACTTGAACAAAAAACATTATAGAAATTTTCTCATTTTCTTGCCCATTACATATCGAACAAGAAGTTAAAGCAAATAATAATAATATAATTCTCATAATTCTAGCTCTCTTTTTTATTGAACATAACGTTATGATATGTTCAGTCGATAAGCGAATTTAGCATTATTAAGGTTTAGAATCAAGCTAAATTATATGCCAAAATAAACTGTTTGCTTTTCACTTTTTTATTTTGCTAAACATATCCCAAATAACAACACCTACACTTACCGAAATATTTAAGGAATGCTTAGTTCCAAACTGTGGGATTTCAATCACCATATCACTAGCGCTCACAACATCTTGAGACACCCCTTTTACTTCGTTTCCAAAAACAATAGCGTAAGTTGTGTGTTGTTTAGGTGTAAAGTCGTCAAGCATTGTTGCATTTTCGGCTTGTTCAACACTCATTACTTTAATATTTGAATCTTTCAATCTTTCAACCAACTTGAGAGTGTCTTCTACATATTCCCAATCAACACTTTCTGTGCTTCCAAGTGCTGTTTTATGAATGTCTTTGTGTGGTGGTTTTGCTGTAATTCCGCAGAGATAAATTTTTTCAATTAAAAACGCATCACAAGTTCTAAACACAGATCCAATATTATTTAAACTTCTAATATTGTCCAAAACAACAATTAAAGGCGTTTTCTTCGACGTTTTAAAATCTTCAACACTTAATCTATCTAATTCGTTATTTTTTAATTTTCGCATGGTAAATTTTAATTTGCCATTTCCACGAAGGTGGAAATCTCATCAATTAATAATTGTAGATAACTTATAGGCTATCTACTTCAAAAAAAATCAAATATTAATTACATTAGCATTCCTGTTCAGTTTACAAAAATAAGATTTATAATAACAATCACTTGGCAAAAAGAGTAACACCATTAATGAAGCAATACAATGCTATTAAAGCAAAGTATCCTGATGCCTTATTGTTGTTTAGGGTTGGTGATTTTTATGAAACTTTTGGTAAAGATGCTATAAAAGCATCAAAGATTTTAGATATTATTTTAACCAAACGAGGAGCAGGTAGTGAAACCGAAACTGAACTTGCAGGATTTCCTCATCATTCTATAAACACCTACTTACCTAAATTGGTAAAAGCTGGACAGCGTGTTGCAATTTGTGATCAGTTGGAAGACCCAAAACAAACCAAGACGATTGTAAAAAGAGGTGTTACAGAGCTTGTAACTCCAGGGGTTTCTTTTAACGATGAGGTGCTGAATTCTAAATCCAACAATTTTTTGGCTGCTGTTTATTTCGGAAAATATATAGGCGTTTCTTTTTTAGATATTTCTACTGGAGAGTTTTTATGCTCACAAGGAAATGCTGAATATATCGATAAATTGCTTCAAAATTTTAATCCGAGTGAAGTATTGATTTCCAAACAAAAACGCACAGAATTCTCTGATACTTTCGGCAACAATTTTCACACGTTTAATCAAGAAGATTGGGTGTTTCAAGACGATTACGCTAACGAAACCTTATGTAATCATTTCAAAACAAAAACGCTAAAAGGGTTTGGTATTGCAGATCTATATGAAGGGATTGTTGCTTCTGGAGCGATAATGCATTATTTGGCAGAAACACAGCATAATAAATTACAGCATATCACTTCCATTAATAGAATTGCTGAAAATGAATACGTTTGGATGGATAAATTTACTATTAGAAATTTAGAGTTATATCATTCAACTAATCAAAATGCTGTAACACTTTTAAACGTTATAGATAAGACCATTTCTCCAATGGGTGGACGTTTATTAAAGCGTTGGTTGGCGTTGCCTTTAAAGAATGCTAAAAAAATTAAAAGCAGACACGAGGTTGTTCAGTTTTTGTTAGATGAAACCACAATTTTGCAAAAAAATCAGCATCAAATAAAGCAAATAGGAGACATTGAACGCTTAATTTCTAAAGTGGCTACTGCAAAAGTGAGTCCGAGGGAAGTTGTTCAATTAAAAAATTCTTTAGAAGCTATTGTGCCAATTAAAGCTTTGGCAACCAATTGCATTAATGAAGCATTAAAGCAAATTGGCGAAAGTTTACAAAGCTGTGAAGCACTTCGTGAGAAGATTAAAGAAACTTTAAATGAAGACGCTCCAGTTAATATTTTAAAAGGAAATACAATTTCATCCAAGTTCTCTTCCGAATTGAAAGAGTTAAGAGATTTGGCTTTTTCTGGGAAAGATTATCTCGATAAAATGTTGAAACGCGAAAGCGAACGTACAGGAATTACTTCATTAAAAATAGCATCGAATAACGTGTTTGGCTATTATATTGAAGTGCGGCACACACACAAAAATAAAGTCCCAGAAGATTGGATTCGTAAACAAACCCTAGTTAATGCAGAACGTTACATTACTGAAGAGTTAAAGGAGTACGAAACAAAAATACTAGGAGCCGAAGAACGTATTCTGGAAATAGAGCAACAACTTTTTTCAGAGTTGGTAAGTTGGATGAATGCTTATATTAAACCTGTACAGCAAACTGCATATTTAATTGGACAATTAGATTGTTTGTGTGGTTTTGCACAATTGGCTAAAGGGAACAAATATGTGTATCCTACTATAGATGATTCTTTCGATTTAGAGATTAAAGACGGTCGTCATCCTGTTATTGAAAAGCAATTGCTATTAGGCGAAAGTTATATAGCAAACGATTTGTTTTTAGATCGTGAAACACAGCAAATAATTATGATTACTGGACCAAATATGTCTGGTAAATCTGCAATTTTACGTCAAACAGCTTTAATAGTATTGTTAGCGCAAATAGGGAGTTTCGTGCCTGCAAAATCGGCAAGAATTGGGTTGATAGATAAAATTTTTACAAGAGTAGGTGCAAGCGATAATATATCGATGGGAGAATCGACTTTTATGGTAGAAATGAATGAAACGGCTTCCATTTTAAATAATATTTCTGAGCGTAGTTTAGTACTACTTGACGAAATTGGTCGAGGTACAAGCACTTACGATGGTATTTCTATTGCTTGGGCAATTAGCGAATACTTACACGAACATCCTAGTAAAGCAAAAACATTATTTGCTACGCATTATCATGAACTCAACGAAATGACTGAAACTTTTCAGCGCATCAAAAACTTCAATGTGTCTGTAAAAGAATTAAAGGATAACGTTTTGTTTTTACGAAAACTGGTTGAAGGTGGAAGTGCACATAGTTTTGGTATTCACGTAGCAAAAATGGCTGGAATGCCACAGCAAGTGATTCATCGTGCTAATAAAATTTTAAAACAGTTAGAAAAATCACATTCAAGTGAAGAATTAACAGATAAGGTGAAATCTTTAAAAGACGAATTGCAATTAAGTTTTTTTAATTTGGATGATCCACTTTTAGAAGAAATTAAAGATGAAATTTTGCATATAGATATTAATACACTTACTCCTGTTGAAGCTTTGATGAAACTCAATGAAATTAAGAGGATGTTACACAAAAAGAAAAGAGCATAATAAATTGCTTTTTTAATAAAAAGCCTTTGGTATTATTATAATTGTTTTAAATTTGCATCCGCAATATTAAGTTGCACGTTCATTAAAAAACTACGCGAAAGTAGCTCAGGGGTAGAGCATCACCTTGCCAAGGTGAGGGTCGCGGGTTCAAATCCCGTCTTTCGCTCTGCATTTGTGAAATATACCAAGCTGAAGTGGTGGATCCCGATAGCTATCGGGAGGTAGACACTTAATAAATGCTGAAGTGGTGGAATTGGTAGACACGTTGGACTTAAAATCCAATGGCCTGTAAGGCCGTGCGGGTTCAAGTCCCGCCTTCAGTACAGATAAAAAGTCAAGACGAAAGTCTTGGCTTTTTTTGTTTTCGTAAATGGATAAAAGTGTGTTTTTGAAACATGAGAGAAAACAAATAATAAGGAACGCTTTTCGATTTTGCTTTTTTCAAGATAATGGGATACTTATAAAGATTATAAATTTCTTCAATCGTATAAACCAGTCAATTTCAAATGAGTATGCCCAAAAATATTTTTCTAAAATAAATATATGATTGTTATTGAACTAAGATAATTATCAGTTTTAGGGAGTATTAATAAATAATAATATCTTGATATAAAAATATTGTTATATGAAAAGATATTTACAATTATATGACTAAAAATCAGTATTTTTAATCATCTTTTTCTTTTAATATTAAACCAACTATGGAATCTATTAAAAATAGCATCAGAATTGGTGTAACCGGTCATAGATCTCTTGATGATTTAATAGAATTAAAGAAACAAATTATAAGGGTTCTTGAAATAGAAATTCCAGCATTACTTGAGAACGGATTGTTCTCTATTTATAAAAAAAATAATTCCAATTCCATTTTTTATTCTGTTTTAACTTCACTTGCTGAAGGAGCTGATAGATTGGTTGCCAAAACAATAACAGACTACACTATTAAATCAAGTCTTGAGATTGTATTACCCTTAACGATTTATGATTACAAAAAAACATTTAAAAACCCTGATGATCCTCAGTTTATAGAATTTCTAAAAAAAGCAAACTCCATTAAGAAACTTCGAAAAAACAATCTAGCAAACGATATTAAAAATGTTGGGGGATTAGTAAAAATGAGTATTAAAAACAATACTAATATGAATTTAAATATGGCTTTTGAAGATGCTGGGAGATATATTGTAAACTCCTGTGATATCCTTTTAGTTTTATGGAATGGCAAAAAATCGGGAGGAGTTGGAGGAACTTATGAAATATACAAGTATGCCATATCTGTGAAAAAACCTATTATTATAATTTCAACGAATTATCCCTTTGAAATTAAAAAAATGAATTGTTTAAAACAAATTCACTTATAAATTTAAAATACTGAATATGGATTCAGAATTAAAGAATAAACGACAAAGACTTCAATTTTGGGTATTAGTGATAGTACTCTTCTTATTTAGTCTAATATTAGGAGTTATTGGATTTGAACGCTATTATGAATATCATAAAATTCCACATAATTTAGCCAATTCTTTTTATAATGCACTTCAGCTTTACGTTTTAGAAAGTGGTAGCTTTTTGGACTACCTACCAATTGAGTTAAACATTGCCCGGTTTTCAGCACCAATGATATCGTTAGCAGCTATTATGATAACTATCCTTCAAATATTCCGAAAACAATGGGAGCGATTTAAAATTTCTTTATTAAAAAATCATATTGTCATCATTGGATATGGAACTATTGGGAAAAATATTGCCAAAGATCTTTTAGCAAAAAGGAAAAAAATACTGGTGATCGATTTAGACATTGATATAAATAAAAAAGGCAGTTTAAAAAATTCGAGATGCAAAATAATAAATGCAGATGCTTCCGATATAACTGTATTAAAAAAGGCAAGAATTAAAAAGGCAGATGCTGTCTATATATTGACCGACAACGATAATACTCAAATAAATATCTGTCTTAAAATTTACCACTTATTAGAGGAAAGCAAACGAAAAAAAGTAGATCCACTCAACTGTATCATGCATCTTAACAAGCAAGAATTGATGAGTACATTAAAGAATCATAAACTTGTGCAGAACATCAAGGATTCTTTCATATTAAAAGTTTTCAATGTACATGAGTCAAATGCAAGGGATCTTTTTGAAGAATTTCCTCTAGATAAGGAAGGCATTTCACTTAATAGCAAAGAATTTGTTCAGGTTCTTATTTTTGGCTTTGACCTAACTGGAGAAGCGTTGGCTATTCAAACAGCCCTAACTGGTCATTATTTAAATGGGGAGAAACCAAAAATTATTATTTTTGATGACCAAGCTGAAAACAGATTAAACAATTTTCTGAATAAATATCCTTCATTTATTGAATATTGTGATATTGAACAAATAACCATTGAATCTAATAACCCACAAATTTTAAATAAAGTTTTACCCTATATAAACATCCCCAATACTTTAACATCATTAATTTTAAGCTATGAAGATGAAACAAAGAATCTTTTATTGGGCTTACAGTTTGATCAAATAGAATTCAATAAACCCATTACTATATTAATACAAATGAGTGATGAAATTAGTTTCAAAACTTTTTCAAATAAAGTACAACCATTTGGTTTAACTTCTAGAGTTTGTTCACACGATGCTATATGCAATGAAATTTTAGATAAAAAAGCTATTGCTTTTCATAATTTTTATTTGAATAAAAGAAAAAATGAAATAGACTTTAGTAATAAAAATGCAGATGCTAGCTGGGAGGAACTGACTCAGGAATATAAAGATTCAAATAGAAAGGCAGCAGATCACATAGGAGTAAAGATGCGAGCAATTGGTTGTGATATAGTTGAAGTAAATGATACAAGACCAACGATAAAATTTACACAGAACGAGTTAATAATGCTTGCTAAACTTGAACATAAACGATGGAATGCAGAACGATCTTTAGCTGGATGGACCTATAATGAAACCAGAAACAACAACATCCGTAAAACACCAGATCTTACAAACTGGGAAAATCTAACTAAGGAGATCCAGGATTACGATATGAATGCCGTGAAAAGTATTCCAGAAGTCCTAGCTTCTGTGGGATTAAAGGCAGTAAGAAGATAAAAACATTATTTAGATTCTGATACAGTTTTACTTTCATTCAATAGTCTTTCATATTCTTTTACTTTATTGGGTTTATTCCAAGCATCATAGAGATTGATTATGTATTTGAGTGTTGCTTTTGTAACTGGGTGATCTTCACCAGGCTCTAATTTAAGAATTGGATAACTTTCCAATAATATTGTCTCTGCTTCTTCGTAACGTTTTAATTTGGTAAGACAATTTCCCCACTTGGCTTTAGAATCGGTAATCATCCATGAGTCTGCCGGCAAGACTTGCACTCGAATTTCAATTATCTCACGCATTATTTCTTCCGCCTCTATATATTTACCTTGGGTAATTAAAATCTTAACAAGATTATCTGATATTGTGGCAATTGCCGGATGCACGTCTCCAACAAAGCTCCGGAAAATTTTCAAAGCCTCCCTAGACATTACTTCAGCTTTTTCACTATCTCCTTTCATATTTAATAATTTTGAATAATTATGGAGATTTGTTGCTATTTCAGGGTGAAATTCACCGTAAAGTTTTTTGTTGATTTGTAATGCTTCCTCATATAATACTTCGGCTTTATCTAATTTTTCAGTGTCCACATAGAGAGTAGCCAGATTATTTAAACTTATTGCTACACTTGGGTTTTCATTACCGTACATTTCACGGTTAATTTGCAGTGCTTCTTTATATAGTATTTCAGATTCTTCATATTGACGCTTTTTATAGAGTATTTTACCTAAATTGTTAAGGCACCTTGTTACTGTAGGATGTTTTTCTCCGTAAATTTTTCTATTTACAGATAATGCCTCCCGCATCAGTGTGTCAGCAGATGATAAATCTCCCAAATTTTCTTTCATTCCTGCTAGGTTGTTTAAGTCTGTTGCTATTGTTGGATGTATATTTCCATATATATTTCTATGAATTTGAAGAACTTCCGTAAATATTTGTTCTGCGCCCAGAATATCTCCCATTCTATATTTCAACCCCCCAATATTTGTAAGACAGTTAACCGTATTCCAATTATCTTCTCCCAGATGTTTTTTGAAGATGATCATTGCATCATTAAAAAAGGATTCGGCCTCTTCAAATTTACCGATATCCGATTTAAGGTTACCTAAATTTACAAGATAAGTAGCTAATAGAGTATCTTTCTCACTTTCAAAATTCCTTGTAAGTGCTATTGCTTTAACATATAAAGATTCAGCGGTATTGTATTCATTCTTATAATAATAATTGTTTGCTAAATCATTCGTGTAGATTGCTGTTTCTAAACTATTTTTTCCAAATAATTTGGTCTTTTTTTCTAGAGCATTTTCAAATAAAGGTTCAGCAATATCATAGAGTCCAAGGTTTTGATAAACATGTGCCATAGTACTCATAAGCTTTACTTGTACTTCTGGTTGATCTTCTAATTCATCATAAATCTTTTCTGCCCCTTTATCCAATATTTCCCTGACTGTTATTGTATCTCCTAAGGCTTTATCGGGATCTGATACTTCAAAAAGATCAATCATAAAATCGGAAACTTGCTCTGCCGTTTTAGCTTCTGTTTTTGCATTATCACGCTG
>Ga0164320_10000338_pt1 | contig 14935 bp, 13 predicted proteins | sample GuaBasSediGuay11_FD_113736 | JGI IMG/M metagenome (GOLD analysis project Ga0164320, IMG submission 113736) | Subseafloor sediment microbial communities from Guaymas Basin, Gulf of California, Mexico - Guay11, Core 4567-28, 0-3 cm | ecosystem: Environmental > Aquatic > Marine > Hydrothermal...
TCAACTTTTTCTTCTGAAGTGTCTTCGGTTTCAGAAACTTCTACATTTTCAGAAGTTTTGTCAGCTTTAGGATTAGGAAACCAACTGCCAATTATATCTTGTAATGTTTCGTTTGTCATAACATTCAGTTTTATAATCCTTCGTCAAATCCATCAATAGGATTCTTTTTATGCTTCATTTTTTCGGTTCGTATTTTATCTTGAAGCATGAGCATGCCCTCTAAAAGCGCTTCTGGACGAGGTGGGCAACCAGGAACATAAACATCTACAGGAATAACATGATCTGCACCTTTTACTACCGAATAAGTGTTGTAAAAAAACGGCCCTCCAGAAATGGCACAAGCACCCATTGCAATAACGTATTTAGGCTCTGCCATTTGGTCGTATAATCGACGCAATACTGGAGCCATTTTATTTACAATAGTTCCTGCAATAATAATTAAATCGGCTTGTCTTGGAGAGGGTCTTGCTACTTCAAATCCAAATCTTGAATAATCATGGCGAGAAGCACCTGTTTGCATCATTTCAATGGCACAGCAACTGGTTCCAAAATACAATGGCCAAAGCGAATTTGATCGTCCCCAATTTATTACATTATCTAATGAAGTCACAACTATATTGGCTCCATTTCCGGCAGGAACGACTTTCCCTGGAAAATCTTCAGGAACACTATTTGCTTTTTCTATTCCCATTTTAAAGCTCCTTTTTTCCATGCGTATAATAATCCTATTCCTAATATTATTAGAAAAACAAGTATTTCTATAAAAGCTACTGCTCCAACACTTTTGTAGGCTACAGCCCAAGGAATTAAAAATGCGACCTCAACATCAAAAATTAAGAATAAAATTGCGAATAGATAGTAACCTACTTTAAATTGAACCCAAGTTGGTCCTTTTGTTACCATCCCGCTTTCGTAAGGTTCTCTTTTTTGAGGATTATCTGATTTATGTGAAATTAAATTAGACAAAAAATTTGCACCAGCAACCATTACAATACCAGCAAGTAAAAATACAATTATGGCTTCAGATTCCATTTTATATGTTTATTGTTTTATTCAACTTTATAAGTACCTCCAGAGAAAAATAAATCGTCGGTTTTAGTAAATTTAGAATTTGCTTTAACTTCGGCTGTTAATGCATCTTCTCTTTCTTCTAAAGTAGCATCATCAAAACTTCTTATAATTCCTGTTACCATTGGGTATTGCAATCTAACAAGCATTTGATGTAATGTAGTATCTTGCTCTTTAGCGTCGTGTACTAATATATCGTTTTCGGTAATTCCATTTTCTCCAATGGTTACAACTTCTAATTTTAAGCCATTTAACACTAACCCTTTATCTTGTTCTTTACCAAAAATCATTGGTTTTCCATGTTCAACATTTAGTTGTTTGTCTTCACGGACAGCTTTGGATGTATATTGAGTAAAACAACCGTCATTAAATATTGGGCAATTTTGTAATATCTCAATTAAGGAGGTTCCTTTAAATTTTTCGGCTTCAATAAACAATTGAGTCATTTCTTTAGGAGTATTACCACCAATTCTCGCAAAAAATCTTGCTTGAGCACCAATTGCTAATTCACCTGGCGAAAAAGGAGGCTGTGTGTTTCCGTAAGGCGATGATTTTGTTTTTTGACCAACTAAAGATGTTGGTGAAAATTGACCTTTAGTTAAACCGTAAATTTCGTTGTTAAATAAAATGATGTTTAAATCAATATTTCTTCGTAATACATGGATAAAATGATTTCCACCTATAGCCAGAGCATCTCCATCTCCAGTAATAACCCAAACACTTAAGTTAGGATTAGCCAACTTTACGCCTGAAGCAATTCCAGGAGCTCTACCATGAATACTATGTATTCCATAAGAGTCTATATAATATGGGAAACGTGAAGAACACCCAATACCAGAAACGAACACAACATCCTCTCTTTTAACTCCCATTTTTGGAAGTGCCTTTTGCATTGCCCTTAAAATAACGTAATCGTCGCAACCAGGACACCACCTTACTTCTTGGTCACTAGTAAAATCTTTAAACGTATATTCTTTTACAACAGTTGTTTCCATAATTAATTTACGAGTTGTTTAAATTTTTCAGTTAATTCACTATTGCCAAATGGTAGTCCTTGTACTTTATTAAATTGTGATAAATTTAGTCCATCAAAGTTCATTTTTAACACTTTAGCAAACTGTCCGTTATTTAATTCACAAACCACAATTTTTTTGAATTGTTTTAAAACGGCTTCAGTATTTTTAGGAAGCGGATTTATATAATTAAAATGTGCAAAACCTATAGTAGAATACCCCGCTTCATTTAATTGTTTTACTGCCGAATGTAAAGAACCATACGTTCCTCCCCAACCAATAACAAGTAAATCGCCACTTTCTGCAAATTCAGTAGTTAATTTGGGTATATAATTTTGAAGGCGCTTAATCTTTTCAGATCTAATCTTAATCATATACTCATGATTTTCTGGTACATAAGACACATTTCCGGACACACGATCTTTTTCTAATCCGCCGACTCTATGCTCTAATCCAGCAGTTCCAGGAATTGCCCAATTTCGAGCCAGCGTATCTTCATTTCTATTATAAGGATGCCAGTTTTCATTTGCTTCACTAACAATGTTATTTTTTATTTCAGGCATATCATCTACAGATTGTATTTTCCAAGGAGCAGATCCATTTGCTATATATCCATCTGTTAACAAAATTACAGGTGTCATGTGTTCAAGTGTTAATTTTGCAGCTTCATAAGCATAATCAAAACAATTCGCTGGTGTGCTTGCGGCAATTACAATTACTGGACTTTCGCCATTTCTTCCATAAAGTGATTGTAATAAATCGGATTGTTCTGTCTTTGTTGGTAAACCTGTTGAAGGACCTCCACGCTGCACATTAACTACAACCAAAGGTAATTCTATCATCATTGCTAATCCTAAAGCTTCACCTTTTAAAGCTAAACCAGGTCCTGATGTTGTTGTAATGGCTAAATCACCTGCAAATGATGCTCCAATTGCAGATGTAATACCTGCAATTTCATCTTCAGCCTGAAAAGCTTTAACACCAAAATGTTTGTGTTTTACTAATTCGTGTAAAATATCTGTAGCTGGAGTAATAGGATAAGAACCTAAAAACAAGTCTAATCCAGATTTTTCTGCTGCAGCTAAAAGACCCCAAGCAGTAGCTGTGTTTCCCATTATAATTCTATAAGTCCCTGTTAGCATTTTTGCTGGAGCAATTGTATATGAATTTGGTATAAGCTCTAATGTTTCAGCAAAATAAAAACCAGCATTTAATACTTTTGTATTAGCTTCTATTAATTCTGGTTTAGATTTGAATTTTTTATTAAAAAATTCTACAGTATGTTCTGTAGAACGATCGTACATCCAATATACCATCCCTAATGCAAACATGTTTTTACTTCGAGTGATACTTTTATTGTCTAACCCTGAAACATCTTTTAATGTTTCTTTAGTTAAAGAAGTCATAGATACTTCTATAACACGATAGTTTTCAAGACTTCCATCCTCTAATGGATTAGACTCATATTGTGCTTTTACCAAATTCTTTTTTGTAAAAGAATCGGTGTCAACAATAATAGTATGTCCTGGTTTTACCGCTTGCAAGTTGGTTTTTAATCCAGCAGGATTCATGGCAACAAGCAAATCTACACTATCTCCTGGAGTACTAATCTCTACACTACCAATATGAACTTGAAACCCAGAAACGCCATACAAACTCCCTTGGGGCGCTCTAATTTCGGCAGGATAGTTAGGGAACGTGGCAATATCATTACCAAACATTGCAGAAGTATCAGAAAATTGTGTTCCTGTTAATTGCATTCCATCACCTGAATCACCAACAAACCGAATAATAACTGCTTCTAAAACTTCTTGTTGATGATTTACTTTTGCTGTAATCATAATTTACGCTAATTTGAATTTTTTGTTTAAATTTGTCAAAAATTTAATCTTATAAAAATAGAAAAATCAAAGATAATTTCACTTTTTAAAACTAAACATGATTTTTATCACATTAAAGCTTTAAAAAGAAATATAATTTTACTGAAAATTAATTTTCTAAAAATAGATAAATTATGGCAATTATAATAACCGATGAATGTATTAACTGCGATGCTTGTGTTGTAGAGTGTCCAAACAATGCAATTTACGAACCAGATCAGGAATGGACATATTCAGATGAAACTGCTTTAAGTGGTATGGTTACATTACCTAATGGAGATGAAGTTGATGCTAATACTGAAAACGAACCAGTTTCTGATGAGTTTTATTTTATTGTACCTGATAAATGTACAGAATGTAAAGGGTTCCATGATGAACCACAATGTGCTTCTGTTTGTCCAGTTGATTGTTGTGTTCCTGATGAAGATCACGAAGAAACTGAAGACCAACTATTACAGAAGAAAGCGTGGTTACATGACGAGTAATTAATTCTTATAAGTAGTATCAATCGTTAAGTTTTAAAACAGCCATAAACGCTTGTTGAGGTATTTCTACATTGCCAACTTGTCGCATTCGTTTTTTACCTTTTTTCTGTTTTTCAAGAAGTTTTCGCTTACGAGAAATGTCTCCACCATAACATTTTGCCGTTACATCTTTACGCAAAGCCTTAATTGTTTCTCTCGAAATAATTTTTGCACCAATTGCTGCCTGAATCGGGATATCGAACTGTTGTCTAGGAATTAGCTCTCTAAGTTTCGAACACATTTTTTTACCAATGTTATGTGCATTATCTGCATGTATTAAAGCAGAAAGAGCATCAATTGGTTGGGAGTTTAATAAAATATCTACACGAACTAATTTAGAAGTACGCATTCCTATTGGATGATAATCAAATGAAGCGTAACCTTTAGATACTGTTTTTAATCTATCATAAAAATCGAATACAATTTCGGCTAAAGGCATATCGAAATTTAGCTCAACACGCTCTGTAGTTAAATAAGTTTGGTTAGTAATAAGTCCGCGTTTATCTATACATAATTTCATGACATTACCAACAAAATCCGCTTTAGTAATTATAGATGCTTTAATATATGGCTCTTCTACACGCTCCAACCCAGAAGGGTCTGGCAAATCGGCTGGGTTGTTTACGATAATAGCATCATTAGGATGTTTTCTGGTAAAGGCATGATAGCTAACGTTTGGAACGGTTGTAATAACTGTCATATTAAATTCGCGTTCAAGACGTTCTTGAATGATTTCAAGATGCAACATTCCTAAAAAGCCACATCGAAAACCAAAACCTAAAGCTGCCGAACTTTCTGGCTGAAAAACTAAAGAAGCGTCGTTTAGTTGTAATTTTTCCATTGAGTTACGAAGCTCTTCATAATCATCAGTATCTACAGGATAAATTCCTGCAAAAACCATTGGTTTTACGTCTTCAAATCCTTCAACAGCATTTGTTGTTGGGTTTTTAGCATCTGTAATGGTGTCTCCAACTTTTACTTCTCTAGCATCTTTAATGCCAGTAATTAAATACCCTACATCTCCAGTTTTTATTTCCTTTTTAGGAATTTGCTTCAGCTTTAAAATCCCTACTTCGTCTGCCGAATATGTTTTTTCTGTTGCAACAAACTTAACTTGTTGCCCTTTTTTAATAGAACCATTTAGCACTCTAAAATATGTTTCAACACCACGAAAAGAATTATAAACCGAATCAAAGATTAAAGCCTGTAAAGACTCGTCAGGATTTCCTTTTGGAGATGGAACACGCTCAATAATTGCAGATAAAATCGCTTCAATGCCAATTCCAGTTTTTGCACTTGCTGGGATTACTTCAGAAGCATCACAACCTAGAAGAGCTACAATATCATCAGTAACCTCTTCTGGATTAGCACTTGGCAAATCTACTTTATTTAAAACAGGTATAATCTCCAAATCGTTTTCTAATGCTAAATATAAATTAGAAATTGTTTGCGCCTGAATGCTTTGAGCAGCATCAACTATTAACAAGGCTCCTTCGCAAGCTGCGATTGACCTCGATACTTCATAAGAAAAGTCAACATGACCAGGAGTATCTATTAAATTTAAAATATACTCCTCGTCTTTATATGTATATTCCATTTGTACAGCATGAGACTTTATAGTTATACCGCGTTCTCTTTCTAAATCCATAGTATCCAGAAGCTGGTCTTTTTTTTCACGATCTGAAATAGATCCAGTTGCTTCTAACAAGCGATCGGCAAGTGTACTTTTCCCATGGTCTATATGCGCAATAATGCAAAAGTTTCTAATATGTTTCATAAACTATACCCTCAAAGCTTTAATCTGCAAATATAATTGATTTATTAAGCATTAAGTGTTTTTATTTTGAACAAAAATAAAGTTGCATTTACGGTTTTTCCGTAATTAAAAGTGCAAAACAAATAGTATATTGCGTCATTAATTTTTTTGATTTTGAAGGTAATTAACAAATTTGTTTTTGCAATTTCATGTGTCTTGCTTTCTGCATCGGTATTTGGGCAACAATTTTCAATTACTGGAAAAATTTACGACCAAGCTAATCAGCCTATTGCTTACGCAAATATTGTGTTGTTAAAAACACAAGATTCTACGTTTGTTACTGGAACAACTTCAAACGACTTTGGAGAATATACAACAAATGAAATTGCTTCAGGAAGCTATATTCTTAAGGCAAGCTTTATTGGCTTTGAAGATTTTTTACAACAAGTTTCGTTAGAAAACGACATAGAGTTTGAAACCATCGTGTTAAAAGAAGCTGTCGAATCTTTAAGCGAAGTAGAAATTATCTATAAAAAGCCAACACTCAAAAAAGAAGCAGATCGCTTGGTGTTTAATGTTGAAAATACTGCACTTATTGAAGGAACAATACTTCAGGTTATTAAAAGCACACCAGGCGTTTTTATTTTAGATAGCGGAATTATTATTAAAGGGTCTGAACCTACAGTTTATATTAATAACAGAAAAGTACAATTAACATCGGATGAATTAGTACAGTTATTGGAAAGTTCTTCGGCAAATAATATTAAATCCATAGAGGTTATTACAAATCCTCCAGCGAGATATGATGCCGAAAGTGGCGTGGTTTTAAATATTATAATGAGTAAAAACTTAATTACAGGCTATAGAGGTAGTGTTTTTACCAACTATACACAAGGAGTTTTTCCAAGATACAATACAGGAACCAGCCATTTTTTTAAGAATAAAAAAGTAAGTTTTAATCTTAATTATAGCTATACTAATGACAAGATTAATAGAAATGGTGTTAATGTTATTAACTACCTTGATAATAATGATGCTATTGAAGAAATTTGGAAATCTGATATTAACAGAAACATCTGGTCCGAAACACATAATCTTAACTTTAATTTTGATTATTTTATTAATGATAAAAACACCTTAAGCTTATCGTCGTCGATGCTATATTTACCGTATTTTAAAAACCGTGACTCTAACAATACGATTATTATTGACGATAATTCGGGTTTCTTATCTCGTTTTAAAGCTAATGGTTTATCAAGAGGCAATAAGTATAATATTGGTTTCGATTTGGATTTTGTACATCAGCTAAAAAAAGGACAATTACTATTAAATACACATTATACAACTTATAATTACGAAACTACGCAGAATGTTTTTAGTGATTTTTTCGATCAAAATAATGCTTTTGAAAGTGCGTCAGCATTTAACACAAACGCCAATCAAGACACAAAAATTTTCACATCTAAAATAGACTATAGCTTGCCAATAAATGACACTTCAAATCTTGAAACAGGTGTAAAGTATTCCAATATTAAAACGAATAGTGATATTGCCCAATTTGATGTTGACATTAATACAGGAAACGAACAAATTAATTTACAAAACACAGACGCTTTTAACTATGAGGAAAAAGTATTTGCAGCGTATTCTAATTATGGTTTAGGCACAGATAAATGGAGTTTAAGTTTAGGCTTACGTTTAGAGCAGACAAATATTAAAGGCATTTCAGGTACAAATAATATAATTAACACCCAAAATTATTTGGAATGGTTTCCTAATGCTAGCTTACAATATAATATTTCAGACAGATTTAATGTTTATACAAATTATAAAAGAAGTATTGCACGACCAGATTATACTTATTTAAATCCCTTTCAGTTTTTTTTAAACGAGTTCGCAGTTGTTGTAGGTAACCCAAATTTAACACCAGTTTTTAAGGATCGTTTTGTAATTGGCTCGACATTGTTTAAATTTTTTACTATTGAAGCTTATTATCAAAATTTTGATGGAAATATTTCTGAATTTCCTATACAAAACAATGATACTAATATTATTTCGTACACTCCTGTTAACCTTGATAAAACAATAGATTTTGGATTTGATTTTGAGGTATATTTTAATGTTACTAAAGATTGGTCTTTGTATTTCGGAAACTCATTCTATAATATTGAAGAAGAAACTAATTTTGGCGAAGGGTTTATAAAACAAAGCCAATGGTCCAACTATAGTGCGCTACAAAATAATTTTACATTTTTAAAAGACAAAAGTTTAAATGTAAACCTTACTGTGTATTGGGCTGGAAAAAACTTGCAAGGTTTGGCTATTTCTGAAGACAGGTTGGTGTCTTATTTATCTCTTTCAAAAACTATTTTAGAAAAAAAAGGAGTTATATCACTTTTGGTAAGTGATTTATTCAACACACAAGAGTTCAGGGCTTCAAATCGTTATTTAAATCAATTCAATACCAGAACAATTGATGCAGATAATCGCTATATAAAACTTGGTTTCCGCTACAAATTTGGAAATACTAAACTTAAAACTAACGAACACATAAAAGAACAAGAAGAATTAAAGAGACTTAGAGAAAAAGATAATTAATTAGTCTTGCCACTCAGCAATAAACAGATTGGTATCTCGACCTCCTCCATTATTTCTGTTAGAAGAAAAAATCAATTTTTTGCCATCATTAGAAAACACAGGAAAAGCATCAAAAGTTTCGCTATGTGTTATGCGCTTAAGATTTTTGCCATCAATATCTATCATATATAAATTAAATGGAAAGCCACGTTCGGCTTCAAAGTTTGACGAAAACAAAATTTTCTCTCCCGAAGGAAGGAAAAACGGGCTCCAATTAGCATTTCCAAGATGTGTTAATTGTCTCAAATCGCTTCCATCTGTATTGCAAATATATAGTTCCATGTAAGTTGGTTGCACTAATCCTTCAGCTAATAAATCTTTGTATTCTTTAATTTCTTCTTCGGTTTTAGGTCTAGACGACCGGAAGATGATTTTTGTACCGTCAGGAGAAAAGAATGCGCCTCCATCATAGCCTAATTCAAAAGTAATTTGCTTCACGTCACTTCCGTCAATATTCATAGTGTACAATTCTAAATCGCCACTTCGCGTTGAGGTAAATACTATTTTATCGCCTTTAGGAGAAACCGTTGGCTCTGCGTCATAACCCTTTTCGTTAGTAAGTTGATTTACAATATTACCTTGCAAATCGGCAACAAAAATATCGTAAGAATCATAAATTGGCCATACATATTTTCCTTCTTTTCGCAGAGGTGCTTCTGGACATTCGTCAGCACTTAAATGTGTTGAAGCATAAATTATATGCTTATTATCTGGTAAAAAATATGCGCAAGTTGTTCTTCCTTTTCCTGTACTTATTATAGGCGGAATAATACTATCAAAAGTTTCGTTAGCATTCATTAAAAACATTTGGTCGCAAGATACATTCCATTTTTTGTTGTTAGATTGAAACACGATTTGTTTATCATCAAAACTCCAATACGCTTCAGCATTATCGCCACCAAAAGTTACTTGGCGCAAAGATTTAAAGTGTATTTCTTCAGGATATATCAAAGGATTTTTAACAGTTTCAACAGTATCATTTTCTTCAATATTTACTGCGGTGTTTTTCTTGCAAGAAAATAGAATAAGAACAAATAAAAGCGCGTATATATACTTCATAAGTTTAATAATTAGTAATTTTAACAAAATTAAATATTTATATTATGAAACGATTATTTATTATACTTTTTTTTATGTTTTTTTTGGCTTGTAAGCAAGAATATAAACCGGAAAATAAAATTCAAGAAGACGTTACTTTTTTATCAGATGATAAATTAAAAGGAAGAGAAACGGGAACAGAAGGCGAAAAAGTAGCGGCAGAATATATTGCAGAACGCTTTAAAAGTTTAGAAATTAGCCCTAAAGGAACTAATGCATATTTCCAAGAATTTACATTTAAGCCCAAAACAGATCCTCACCAAGAAGTAAAATACAACACCACAAATTCAGACAGTACTATAACTGGAACAAATGTTTTAGGCTTTATAAATAATAATGCAGATAATACCGTAATAATTGGTGCTCATTACGACCATTTAGGTTTTGGATCCGAAGGCTCTTTATATAGAGAAGAAGATAAAGCGATACACAACGGTGCAGACGATAACGCAAGTGGAGTTGCAGTAATGCTAAATTTGGCAAGTAAGCTTAAAAAAACAAACACAAGTAATAACTATTTGTTTATGGCTTTTTCGGGTGAAGAAATGGGGTTATTAGGGTCAAACTATTTTGTAAAGAATGCGACCATTAATTTAGATTCTATCAATTATATGCTTAACATGGATATGGTTGGGCGTTTAAAAAAGGATAGTACTTTAGCTGTTTATGGTGTTGGCACAACGCCAATTTTTAAACAAGTAATTAATGCGAGTAATAGTAAGTTTAAACTTATTGAAAAGGAATCTGGTGTTGGACCTTCAGACCATACTTCATTTTATTTAAATGACATTCCTGTTTTACACTTTTTTACAGGTCAGCACGAGGACTACCATAAACCAAGCGATGACTCTAATTTGTTGAATTATGAAGGCATGGAAGCCATTTCAGCATTTATTTTTGATATTATTACAGACCTTAATGACAATGGCAAATTAGAATTCAGAAAAACTAAAAACGAAAGCGAAGATGCTCCACGTTTTAAAGTAACACTTGGTGTAGTGCCAGATTATATGTTTGACGGAAAAGGAATGAGAATAGATGGAGTTACTGATGATAAGCCAGCGCACAAAGCAGGAATACAAAAAGGAGATATCGTAATTCAGCTAGGAGAATTAGAAATAAACGACATGATGGGTTATATGACAGCCTTATCAAAATTTGAAAAAGGAAATACTACTACTGCAAAAATTGTTAGAAACGGAGAAACAATTGAGGTTGAAGTAACGTTTTAAAGAATTGATAAAAAAGATTGATTGACCTCACAGGTTTTTAAAACCTGTGAGGTCTTGTTTATAATTAAAAGATGTAATTTTATAGAAAAGTTCAAGAATTGATAAAAATTGATAACATAGAATTACCAAATTTCCCATTGTTATTAGCTCCGATGGAAGATGTTAGCGACCCTCCTTTTCGAGCACTGTGTAAAGAACAAGGTGCAGATGTTGTTTACACAGAGTTTATTTCTAGTGAAGGCTTAATTCGAGATGCTACAAAAAGCACAATGAAGCTAGACATATACGAAAAAGAACGACCTGTTGGCATTCAAATATTTGGTGCAAATTTGGATAGTATGCTACAATCGGTTGAGATTGTGGAGAAATCGAATCCGGATATTATAGATATTAATTTTGGCTGTCCTGTTAAAAAAGTAGTATCTAAAGGCGCTGGAGCTGGTATTTTAAAAGATATCGATTTAATGGTATCCCTTACCAATAAAATGGTTAAGCACACACATTTACCAATTACGGTTAAAACGCGTTTAGGCTGGGATCAAGAATCGATAAAAATTGTTGAAGTGGCCGAAAGACTTCAAGACGTAGGCTGTAAAGCAATTTCAATACATGGTCGGACACGAGCACAAATGTATAAAGGAAAAGCGGATTGGTCACCAATTTCTGAAGTAAAAAACAACCCAAGAATGCATATTCCTGTGTTTGGAAATGGAGATGTTGATACACCAGAAAAAGCTATGGAAATGAGAGATAAATATGGACTAGATGGCGCAATGATTGGTCGCGCAAGTATAGGCAATCCTTGGTTTTTTAAACAAGTAAAACACTTTTTTAAAACTGGCAAAGAGTTGTCACCAATATCACTTGAAGAACGGGTTAATGCCGCAAGAAGACATTTACAAATGGCAATAGACTGGAAAGGAGAAAGACTTGGAGTCTTTGAAACCAGAAGGCATTACACCAACTATTTTAGAGGCATTCCGCATTTTAAAGAATATAGAATGAAAATGGTAACCAGTGATGACGCTAAAGATGTTTTCGCTGTTTTAGATGAAGTTTTAGATAAATTTTATAACCATCAATTTGTTTAGAATGCTGTAATTAATTTTTTAGAAATTCTTGCAGATGCAATTTTTGATGCTAACACACCTAAAACAGAAATTGTAACAAATACAATTATAAAATTTATGGGTTTAATGGTAACTGGATATGGAAGCGATGTCGTTATCATAACCAGAGAGAACATTTTTTGAAACCAAAGAAGAATAAAACCTAAAAGCAGTCCAATACTACCACCAATTAGGGTCATTAAACTTCCTTGTAAAAAGAAAATATGTCGAATATTTTTTATTGTGGCACCAAGATTAAATAAAGTATTAAGGTTTTTCTTTTTGTCAAGTATCATCATTACTATTGAGCCAATAACATTAAAAAGCGCAATAATTAAAACAAGGGTGAAAATTAAATATACAGCCAGATATTCTGTATTCAACATTTTATATAGTGCATCATTGAGTTGCATCCTGTTTTTAACCACAACTTTATCTCCAAAGATAGTAAGGAGCTGTTGTTTTACAGCATCTATATCTTCAGAGTTTGTTAACTGAAATTCAATCGCGCTAATTTGATGTCTTTTATAGCCTAATAAATATTGAGCAGTATCAAAGTTAGCGTACACATAGGCATTATCTAATTCTTCGTTTATTTGAAAGACTCCAGAGTTTGTCGTGTTAACAGAATTAAAAGCACCTTTAATTGAAGATATTTGCCCTTTACCTGGTTTGGGTACAGAAATTCTTATGGTTTTTGCATAATCAAAAATACCAAACGATAAATTATTAGAAATGCCCCAACCAGAAACTATTTGGTCGGTATTCGGCTCAAACCAACGCCCTTGAACAAGAATAGAATCAATAGTTGATTTAGGATAATTTTCATCAACACCCTTTAAATTGGCAATTATGTTTTTGTTGTCAAAATTTAAGATAACGCGCTCTTCAATAACTTTCGAATATGAAGCAATGCTTTCTAGATCGTCTAGTTGTGCTAGCTCTTCTTGAGTTATTTTAAACGATTTACCTTTTACCGATAAAATCTTTAAATCTGGATCAACTATTGAGGAGAATTGTAGGCTAAAATCTTTCAAACCAGCAAAACCAGACAACACAATAAATAATGAGGCTGACCCAATAATTACTCCAATAGCAGCAATTATTGTAATAAAATTTATAGCGTTATTGCTGCTTTTAGAAAGCAAATAACGTTTAGCTATATAAAGAGAAAAGTTCAATTACAATTTTTTTCTTTTATCAAGTAAATCAGAATCAACAATTGGATTATCGAGACCCTTTAATGAACGATTAATTTGGTCGATATATTCTAGAGAATCATCAAGAAAAAAAGACAAATGAGGCATACGTCTTAATTGGTGTCTAGTTCTTTGCGCTAATTCATGCTTAATTAAAGCGGAATTAGATTTTATTCCTTCTAATAATTCTTTACCTTTATTTACAGGAAAAATACTTAAATACACTTTAGCTATTGACAAATCTACAGTAACATTTACTTTAGTAACCGAAATAATTATCCCGCGTAATCCTCCTTGAGTAGCAGCACTCTGGAGCACATCCACCAAATCAAGCTGTAATACCGAAGCAATTTTTTTCTGTCTATTACTTTCCATAAGACAAAAATAAGATATTTCATTCTTTAATACTTTAAAACATTAGGGTTTTAAGTTAAATTTGTAGTATGATTAATAAAATAGAACATATAGGCATTGCAGTAAAGGATATTAAAACGTCAAATGAATTATTTGAAAAGATTTTTGGGAAACCACATTATAAAATTGAAGAAGTTGAAAACGAAGGCGTAAAAACGTCATTCTTTAAAGTCGGCATCAATAAAATTGAACTATTAGAAGCTACAAATGAAGACAGTCCAATAGCAAAATTTATAAAAACTAAAGGCGAAGGGATTCACCATATTGCTTTTGAAGTAGATGATATTGAAGCAGAAATTTCCAGATTAAAAAAAGAAGAGTTTATTGTGTTGAACGAAAAACCTAAAATTGGAGCAGACAATAAACTCATAGTATTCTTACATCCAAAATCTACAAATGGAGTACTTATAGAGCTATGTCAGGAGCGTACTAATAAAGAATGATTTTCTTGTAGATTTTTAAAATAAGTATTAATATTGCACCCAATTTCGGTCCCATAGCTCAGCTGGTTAGAGCACCTGACTCATAATCAGGGGGTCCATGGTTCGAGCCCATGTGGGACCACTTTAAACCCTTGTAAAGCCTTGATAATCAGCAGATTGTTTAAGGCTTTTTTAGTACATCTCAAACATATGCTCAAACTCTCTCGGCAAGTCTTGCTGTCATTAACTTTTAAGAGATTCATAAAATTAAATGCTGACATTTCCTAACACTACTTTCAAAAGATATTAAAGTGTTATCTTTCTGATATACAGTAAAATACGAATCATATTTTTTGTTTAGATCAACTAATTGTTATACTTTATGTAAAGTATTCTGTTTGTCATATAAAAGCTTTGGGAAAACAATGACCTTTAAATCGAAGATAAAATTCTTTTGAAGTAAGCCATATCAGATGCGACAGAACCTCAAATAATTGTTTGTAGACAGTTTTTTTACAAGAGGAGCATGGGCAAATTCACATCTTGTCCATTCTATTTTCTAGATTTTGAAACAATGGGGACA
>Ga0164320_10000340_pt1 | contig 14906 bp, 12 predicted proteins | sample GuaBasSediGuay11_FD_113736 | JGI IMG/M metagenome (GOLD analysis project Ga0164320, IMG submission 113736) | Subseafloor sediment microbial communities from Guaymas Basin, Gulf of California, Mexico - Guay11, Core 4567-28, 0-3 cm | ecosystem: Environmental > Aquatic > Marine > Hydrothermal...
GTTGTCTGGTGTCCGGAAGGCGACCCACGAGCCCGTCGTAGCGATACCGACGGCAACGACCTCAGCCCCGTCGAACGCCACATCGATGGGATCACCTCCCCGACAATCCAGCAGGGCTGTCGAGGATGAATCTGTTGAGCTTCCTGTGACGCCGTCGTCCAACGGATCGATGACACCGACAACAACAAGCCCGGCACCGACAACGATGCCTGCGATCCCGACGAGGGCGACGGCCAGCATGGTGAGTCCAGCAATCCCGCGTTCTTGGGGGCTTCTCATGAGCTTGGTGCCCCCTTGAGGTTCACACGGCTGACGGGCATGCCGACCGATTGCAGAGGCGCACACTACGCCTGTGTCAAGATCTGTGCACCGGAGTTGCTGTGATGCACAGAGATCGCATGGTTCCCTCAGTGACCCGTGGCTCTGGGTCAGTCGTCCTGGGGCTTCTTGCCCTGGTTCTCCTTGGGCTCCCTAAGCTGCTTCTTGAACTGCCCGAAGTTCTTCGGAGTGCCTTCGAGGGAACTGAGCGCACTATCACCGAGTTCTTTGAATCGGCGTCCGAAAGCCCATCCCTCACCGTCCGCGAATGCCGTGACCAGTTCGTCGAGTGTTATAACGCCCGCTGCCTCCAGTTGTAGCAGCTTGAAGATAGCTCCCCACCCGACAGCCGGTTCTCCGGTGCGCAGGCCTTCGATTTCAGCGAGTTCTGCACCGTCGTCGAGGTCATAGCCAGCGAGGAGCTTGGCCTTCCAGAGCTGAGCTTCGCTGAACACGCTCGTCTCGCTTGCTTCCGGGTCGGCATCGGTGTCGTCGGCGAGGGCTATCGCCGCGGTCGATGCGAAGAGTGCTGCGGCGATTGCGATGATTGCTATCCGTCTCATATGGCCTCTCTCGTAAGCAGATCTCACAGGGCACCTTCCCGACCACGGCCCGAGCAGTCTCTCACCAGTACAGACGAACCAGGCACAGAAGTGTTACACCCGTCTCTTATGCTGGCTTCCGTGGAAGGATCCGAGATCGAAAGCAGCACGTCGAGCGATGACGCGTACTGGGACATGCTTGCCAGCGAAGCGTCAGGAGACAGATCTCTGAACGCGGGGGAGCGGACGGGGGACCCGTCGCTGCCTCCTGCGGCTGCCTTTCAGCCGAAGGCACCTCGTCCTCCGGTCGGGGTTGACAACGATGCGCTGTTCGGCGAACTCAGGAGGACGTTCGGCTTCAGCACCTTCCGGCCGGGACAGCGGGACGTGCTCGAAGCCGCTCTCGGAGGAGACGATTGCCTCGCAGTGATGCCGACAGGTTCAGGGAAGTCCCTGACCTACCAGCTTGCTGCCAGGCTGACCGGCGGCACGACACTTGTGGTTTCACCGCTGATAGCACTGATGAAGGACCAGGTCGATGCAGCTCGGGAATTGGGTATCGCCGCTACGTTCATCAACTCGAGCATCGAGTTCGAGGAGCGAATGGAGCGGATATCGCGGCTCAAGGCAGGTGATTACGAACTGGTATACGTTGCCCCTGAGGGTCTCGTCGCATCGGTTGGTTCGATTCTTGATCAGGTCGATGTACGTCTCATCGCCGTCGACGAGGCGCACTGCATCTCCCAGTGGGGCCATGACTTCAGGCCTGCGTACCGCCAGCTCGTCAACCTCAAATCCCGGTATGGGGTGCCCGTGCTTGCCCTTACGGCTACAGCGACTTCGCGTGTCAGGAGCGACATCGCGACGCAGTTGGATCTGGCGAGTCCTGTTGTCGTGCAGACATCGTTCTTTCGGCAAAACCTGAAACTGCATACGTACAAGAAGGGAAGACACGATGGAGTCCACATCAAGGTGAAGGACTACATCGGCAAGATATGCACCCAACGCAGCGGTGACAGCGGCATCATCTACACGCTGTCGAGGAAGTCTGCAGAGAGCACCGCGAAATATCTGCGGTCCATCGGCACCAAGGCTTCTGCCTATCACGCCGGCCTGGACGCTGAGACCCGCACGAAGGTGCAGGACGACTTCATCAGGGATGAGATCGATGTGGTGTGTGCCACAGTTGCATTCGGGATGGGGATCGACAAGTCCAATGTTCGGTTCGTGATCCACCGTGACATGCCAAAGTCGCTCGAGGGCTATTACCAGGAGATCGGCAGGGCGGGGCGCGATGGCCTCGACAGCGACTGCTACCTCTTCTACTCGTGGGCTGATGTCATCCAGCTCGAACGCATGGTGTCCGGGAGTGACAACGAATCATCCCAGCGCACCCAGATCCGGCGAATGTATGACTTCTCCGAGTCCACGAATTGCCGGCACAGTGCTTTGGCGAGCCATTTCGGTGAGCAGATCGACCCATGCCAGCGGTCCTGTGATCGGTGTACCGATCTCGGCTCCGACCTCGATGCGGCACCGACGCCGAGGACCCCGAGGGCGAGCCGCGACCAGCTCGAACTACCTGAAGGTGCGGAGGACCTCTTCGAGGAACTGCGGACTCTCCGAATGAAACTCGCACGCGAGCGAGATGTCCCTGCGTATATCGTGTTCAACGATGCAACGCTGCGTGAGATGGCGGCGACCATGCCGTCGAATCACCACGACTTGATTGCGATCACAGGCGTTGGTGCCAAGAAGATCGAGACGTACGGTGATGACTTTCTCGGTGTCATCCGAGCGTGGCAGGCCACCTCGTAGAAGGGTCAGGGCTCGTCGAGGATCTCGGCGAGGAACTCATCGACAGCCCGGTTCCCGACGGTCTCCCCATATCGATCGTCGAGGATCCCGCGCATCTTCGTGAGGAGATCTTCTCGCTCCTCACTTTCGGACTTTGTCGAGGCCGGAACGATGTCGGTTCCGTCGATCCACGGCTTTCCCTCCGAGCTCCATGGCACGAGGATCATCCAGGCCCAGATGTTGTCGCCTTTGACATCACCAGTCCTCCGCACGAGGCCGAGACACGAGAATGGGAGCGGTACCCAACCCATCGTTCGGAGTAGGTCTCTTCCATCTGGCATGTTTGCGGCGTCTGGCTCTGCCATGGCTCCTCGGATTCGCTGGGCAGGAAACGTTACAGGCCCCGCTTGGATAAACCTACGGTCGCTGGGTCCGGGCGTATGCGCCGCCCGCTCGGGTCAATCCGAACCCAGACCAGCCCCTTCAAGAGCCTTCTTCCAGCGATCAACGAATCGGTCGTCCTGATATGGGTTCGATGCGAGCCATTCGTAGATGTTCGCCTGTGGGTAGCGCTCGCGGATCAGGTCGCCGGTTGCGTGCGCCCTGCGTTCGAGTCCGAGTTCGCTTTGGGATGCTGCGAGAACAAGCAGAGCTTCGATGTTCTGGGGCTGGTGCTCAAGCACCTCTTCGGCAACAGCGGCAGCTTGCTCGAATCGCTCACCCACGTAGTAGGAGGCTGCGAGAACGGTCGGATACCAAGGCTTGTTCACAGGGCTGAGCCCCATTGCTCGATCAACCAACTCGATCGCTTCCTCCCACTGGCCGAGGTATCGGCGAATACTCGCCTCCACACCCCACGTCAGGTCACACGTCGGTCTCACGACCCGCGTCGATGAGATCTGAGTCAACGCGCCGTCGGCATCACCCTCCGCAAGCGTTATCGCTGCCAGCACCATGGTTCCCAGACCTGATTCATCACCGAGTTCGATGCCCCTCGTCACGTCGACCCTGGCGCTGCTCAATGATTCCTCCGGGTTCTTGGCGAAGCCCTGCCCGACACCGAGCCAGTCCGTGAATCCAGCCAGCGAGTGACCCAGCCCACTGTCAGGAAATTCACTCTTCAGTTCTTCATTGATGCGGCGTGACTGATTCCAGCCGCTGACTGTTCCAGCCGTGAGGTGGTACCACGACTCATACACCATCGCGATAGATCTCGGATCGGCGATCTCGTGGAGGAACCGAGCAGGTTCGCCGACGATCAGTTCGATCTCGAATGCTCTCACGATCTCCTCGGCAAACTCGTCCGCCATATCGAGCAGGGACTCGACGTCTGTGTCCCACTTCTGTGCCCAAAGGGCATTCTGCGTGGTCACTTCCATCGCCGATGCCCACAGCCGAACGCGCGTCCCGACCTGGGCTATCCCGGAAGACAGTACGTATCGAACGTTCGATGCAATCTCTCCGCCGTTCCGGGTCTGACCCAGCGTCATCGTCACGTCGACAACGTCCAGATTTCGAAGGTCGACCAATCCCGACACCACATCGGAAAGCAGGAACGCCCCCACGGAACGAAGGTCATCGGATACTCCCTCGGTATGCATGGGGAGTACAGCAACCTTGGGGGTTTCAAGAGCGAGAGGCCTGATCGGGGCCACCGAAGTGTCGTTCTCGGCAGGAAGGTCGACGAAGTCATACACCTCCACACGCTCAGGGATGTTCTTGAGGTGCTGACTCCCCTTCGAACGGAACCGCAGCATCGGCTCGTCGAGGGCTCGGTAGACGTCGCCAGAGACGCTGAGACCCCCTGGTTGAGCGATCGACTGAATCCGTGCCGCGATGTTCAACGCGTCTCCCAGCCAGCTCCCGTCGTTACTGACCCGGACCGGGCCAACGTCGACGCCCATGCGGAAACGCATGCGCTGGAACTCAGGGACGAGAGCATTCTTGGCTGCAAGCGAATTTGTGACCGCGATGGCAGTCCGAACTGCATGATCGGCTTGATCGAAGACCGCCATGAAATTGTCCCCGACGAAGTTGACCAGCGTTCCGCCGGCACCGGCGACCTGATCTGTGACAATGAGTCTGGTCGCGCTCAGTGCATCTGCCGTGTTGTCCGGGTCGTCCGCGAGGAGTCGGCTGTAGCTGACAATGTCGCCGTTCAGCGCGTAGAGCACGTCGTTCTCGATTAGGTGCCTCCCTTGGAACCTTGCACCATTATGGCCTCCTTCCACGGGTCCGTTGACGGTTCTGTCGCCTGACGCGATCGTGACCGTCGATGCATACAGATTCCGGACGTAGCATTGGCATATGCCCCGCCTCTTTCCTGTCGTTCTCGCTTTCGGGGTCCTGGCAACCGCCTGTGTGTCTTCGACTGCCCCCGATCCGACGCCAACTGTGCCGAGGAACGCTTCAACTTCGTCTCCGGTAGTCGAGATGGGCGCCGATCGGATGGTGGTGTCGACCGTCACTGGCGCGATAGAGGTTCACGACGCGACCGGGGGCGAGATCTCGCGCATCGACCCACCCGAGGGCCACATCTTCCGTCAGCCGACGTGGCTCAACGGTTCGACGATTGTGTTCTCAGACGTGTCGGACTCCGGTGACCATTCGCTGACTGCCGCCGAAGCCGAAACGGGGAACATCGTGTGGCGCACACCCATGGAAACCCCGCCATTCTATTTCTCACCAGCTCCAGCAAGTAGCCGCTATGCGACGACGTCGCTCCGAAACCATCCGTCAGGTGCAGGTCTCATCTCAGAGCTTGTCGACCATTCGGGGATCGTTACTCCGCTGTCGTCCGAATCGCCGTTCTACACCAGTTGGTCACCTGAGGGCGACTCGCTGGCGATTCACGTTGCGGGCCAGCGCCTCGACGTGCGCCGAGCCGAGGGCACCGAGACGATCCTGACCGATACCGGTCTCTTCCAAGCGCCTGTGTGGGTGGATCGAGGCCTCGTGACATTGCGCTCAGTCGATGACACCCAGCGTGTTGTGCTCTGGACCGATGCTTCGTTGACGGACCTAGCGGAGGTCGAGGGTCCCGTCGGGTTCGTTGCTGCCGGTGACATGATCGCGATTCAGGCAACGGAGCGGCCAGACGTTGGATCGATCGCCGCGGGTTTGCGCACACAGCTCCTGCCGACGCTTCCGGGTGGGAAGCTCGTGACGATCGACCTGGTGACGGGAACGCTACGCACCGTATCGAGCGAGCTTGCGCTTCTCTACCAGTGGGATGAGAGCGGGGAGGACCTTCTCTTCGCCACGCTCGGTGATGAGCCCCTGTCGCTGGCATGGAATGTCTGGTCGGATGGTCAGAGTGTTGAGATCGAATCGTTCACACTGCAGCCGCCGTGGTTTCGCAGCCTGGTCCCGTTCTTCGACCAGTATGCGCAGTCCGTCCGGTTCTGGTCGTGGTCCGGCGACTACATCGGCTACCCGGCCGTTCGCGACGAGGAACCAGTGGTCGTCATCCATCCGGTTGATGGGACCGAGTCCATCGTCATCCCCGGAGCGACCTGGGTCTCCTGGGCGCCAGCAGGCTGATCTCTTCCGGGCTGATCTGAACTGCAGGAGGCTATGGCCCGCGTGCGTCGGTCACGATTTCATCTGCTCGAGCCCGTCATCGAGGACTCCCGATCGCCGATAGGGTCGTGGCGACGAGCGAAGGAAGGGCTGTTGGCATCACCGCTCACCAACGTCGGTTCGCGCCCGGCTGCATACGGACCGGCCGAGTGGGGCCTCACTCTCCTGATCGGGCTCATCTGGGGATCAGCGTTCCTTTGGATCGCCCTTGCCGTGGATTCACTCTCGCCCGGTCTTGTTGCCTTCGGGAGAGTGGCGTTGGGTGCCGTGGCCCTTGCGGTCTTTCCGCAGGCCCGCATACGAATACAGAGGGAGGACTGGGCGCGGATTCTTGCAGTCGCCGTTGCAGGCAATGCGGGACCAGCGCTGCTGTTTGCGATAGCGGAGACCGAGCTTGACTCTGCGGTTGCCGGGATGGTGACCAGCGGTACGCCGGTCCTGAGCCTCGTGGTCGCAGCGTTCTTGCTTCACAAGCTCCCCGGACGAGCGCAGGCTTTGGGCATTGGCATCGGTTTCATCGGCATCGTCATGATGACAACACCCTCCCTCGTTGGTGTGCGGGCGGCACCCGTTGGCATCGTTCTCGTGTTCCTTGCGACGATTGGCTATGGGATCAACAGCAACATCGTTGTGCCACTTCAGCAGAAATACGGCGGCGCGGCCGTCACTTTGTGGGCACTGGTTCTCTCGAGTGCGATGCTCGTCCCATTCGCAGTTCGGTCCCTTGACGGTTCGGAGTTCTCCATGCCTTCCGTGATCGCAGTTCTGATTCTTGGAGTCATCGGAACCGGAATCGTCCGTGCCCTGAGCACGACCCTTGCAGGTCGTGTCGGTGGGCCACGCATGACCACCACCACGTACCTGATCCCTGTCGTTGCGATCGTGTTGGGCGTTGTGTTCCGCAGCGAAGTCGTCCAGCCGATCGCCATTGTGGGCGTGGTCGTCGTTCTGTCAGGTGCATATCTCGCCACGAGAGCAGTGAATCCCGACTGACCGACCCGAGGGCTATGCGTTGAGGGGGCGTGGGCGGTACGACTCAGGGAACTCGACGACCGTGCCATTTCCCGTTGCTGATTCGAGAAGTTCGAAGACGGCTCTGAGGACCTCGTGCTGGCGCGTGGTGTCTCCCGCTGCCCCGAGTGGGCGGCCCATCGGGTGTTTGACGATCAGAGCTCGTGGCATCTTCAGCTCCCGTGCCCTGTGTTCGAAGGCGCGCACCATGACAGTCGCCGTCGGGATGCCGGATTCCTCGATCGCCCTCCCAACGTGCCCGACCGACACGTGACAAACAGGTCACACAGGCACCAGGAGCATGACATCGATCTCCTCTTCGTGAATCCGCTCAACCCATCCGGGTAGTTCGCTGCGGAGCCTTCCCTGGGACGTCGCCCCGGGAAATGAGAAGAAGGTGGAAGCGAGGCGACGTACGCCTCCGCGTGCCTGAACCTCTCTGAGTCGATCGATCGGGAACGTGACATTGGGGTCACGTACGGCTGAGCGGATGTCGTATCCGCCATGACGGACACGCAGATCCGACGTTGGGGTGTCTGACGGGATCTCTGAGAGCAACGGAATCTCTCTGAGGAACTCGTTGATGCGGTTCACCGCATCTTCCTGGGTCAATGAAGCCTCCCCGAAAGGCATCGGGTCGTCACCTGCGACGAAGTGGCCAGACGTTGTGAGCATGCCGACTGTCGAGTTGGCGATGGCTTTCTCGAGCGGTGTGAACGGACCTTCCTCGAACGAGTTGCGGGGTGGGGGTGCATCGGGTTCGGGCGAGTATCCCTCGGCCTGAGCCTCATACGCCGCTTCGATCAGTGGCAGGACATCACCTGTGTCGTACGCGTCGCCGAGCTTGTGAAGCAGGTCCTGAAGGAACGAGGCGACCTGCTCGTCGGACATCCCCTTGAAGAACTTGAAGTTGAGGTCGTTGCGGCTGCCGTACGAGAGCGACTTGCGAAACGCCTCGAATGACTCATTCTGTTCGTGGTCGCCCATGGCGGCACCCTAGTGCGGCGGGCAGAAGCGCGAGTCGCCTCACCCATCGAGGAGTCCGGACTCACACGAGCCGATAGAACCGCCACATGTCAGTTTCGATCGGCAGGATCTCGATGCTCACAAATCCGGCTTCAAGGGCATATCGGCGGAGCGTGTCCGGGCGCATGACCGCTCCGGTGCCTGCCGAATGGGGTGTCGACATCCCGTCCGGAAGACAAATGAAGTTCGAGAAGCCGTACATCAACTGTTCGGCCTCTCCAACATCGGGGCTGAAGGCCTCGGCAACCTTCTCGTCCATCACGATCACGATGCCGTCGTCTGCTGCTATCCGTCGCATTGTCGCGAGGATCGACACAGGGTCAGGCATGTCATGGATGCACTCAAACGCGGCAACAAGGTCGAACTCGCCTTCGACCGACGGATCGCCAGCGTCGATTGCGTGGAACCGGACCCGGTCGGCGACTCCTGCATCCGCCGCGTGACGACGGGACGATTCCACTGAGGGTTCGTCGAGATCGAAGCCATCGACGGTGATCTCGTCGTATCCGACTGCGAGGCCGATTGACGACCAACCGAAGCCGCTTCCGATGTCTGCAACTCTTCCGCCGGCGGTGAGGCGATCGTGGATCTCAGGGACTCCGGGGAACCATTCGTGTGCCAGGAGTTTGGCGAAGAATGGCCTGTTCATGTCACCCTGTGCTTCGCGCATCTCATGTCCGAACTCTTCCCACGACACACCTCCACCATCGAGGTGTGCGGCGGCAACTTCGGAGATCTTGGCACTTGCAGCGGCAAGCATGCGTGCGAGGGGAGCGACGTACGCCAGGCTCAGCCTGTCGGTGAGCGCTTCGGCGTATTCGGCCCGCATCGAGAAACGGCGGTGTGGGCCTCCAGCGTCTGGCGTCTCCATGATGATGAAACCGGATACTGCCTGTTGTTCGAGCCACTCCCTCGTGTACCGCTCCGCTGTACTCGCTCGCTCGGCGAGCTCGTGCGCCGTGATCGGTCCGTGATCAGCGAGAAGCTGGTAGTAGCCAAGCCGATCGCCGACGTAGATCGCAAATATGTCGAACGTTCCGAGGGCAGCCCCAACCACCCGTTCTGCCACTTCGCCTGCCGTGTGTTCTCCAGCGGATGGTTTGGTCATCAAGCCTTCCCTTCAGTCCTATCCGAAACCATACGCGTTGTTCCTCCACCCGAGCGGCAGTTCGAACCTACCCGAGACGGATAGAGGCTATCGGGGCTTGCTTGCCTTGATGATGGCCGAGTGCATGCCGTCCGCGACGCTGTGGGTCGGTTCGATCGAGATGTCCGTGAAGCCGACCTCCTCGAGGCCACCGTGGTACTCGGCGAAACTGAGCGCGCCTGCGATGCAACCAACCCAGCTGCCCCTCTCGAGTCGCTGGGCTTCCGTGAGTCCGTCGTCGGCAACGACATCTGAGATTCCGATTCGCCCGCCCTGTTTGAGCACGCGATGCATCTCGGAGAGCACGGCGGGCTTGTCTGCCGACAGGTTGATGACGCAGTTGGAGATGACAACATCGACAGTTGCGTCCTCGAGCGGTATGTCCTCGATGGTGCCTTTGCGGAACTCAACGTTCGTTGCTCCGGCCTCGGCCTGGTGCTTTCGAGCAAGGGCGAGCATCTCGTCTGTCATGTCGATGCCATAGGCGAAACCCTCAGCACCCACGCGCTTTGCAGAGAGCAGAACGTCGATGCCTGCGCCTGAGCCGAGATCGAGAACCGTTTCGCCCTGCTTGAGCTCGGCCACGGCTGTCGGGTTTCCACACCCGAGGGAGGCGAGCGCCGCGCCGTCGGGAACGTCAGCAAGGTCGGCAGCTTCATAGAGCTTTGTACCGAACTTGTCCGGATCGGAGGTTGTGAATGCATCGGAACCGGATTTCTCGCCGCCTTCGGTTCCGCAACACGATGGGTCGACGCTGACCGCCGCCTCTGCGTATCGCTGGCGGACCTTCTCCTGAATCTCGCTGGATGGCATGGCCTATCCCTTCGTATCGACATATGTCTATGTGAACTCAGGCTACCAGTCGCATAGATAGATGTCAATATGAACCATATGTCAATGTGCTTGATTCGACCTATCTGTGTGAGTTCAGCAAGATCGCTGTGTGAAGCCGATCTGGTTCGTTCGTTCCGATGCGAAAGGTGTTGCCGGATGTCAGTTCCAGTTCGACAGCGTCCAACCCCCACACGTTGTACATCCATCCGCGTGACACCCTGCGTACACCCCACCCCTGGATCCAGTGGTTGCGGACCTGGCGTGCGTCGACAACATCGGACAACTGCACGATCCTGTGTGGCTTGCCGAGACCAAACGTCGCTGCGACGCTTCCGTCGATCACGGTGACGACGAGTCGGCTGAACCAGAATGTGAGCGCCACGATGGACACCATGGAGAGCGCGATGAGGACTCCGAGCGATGGTGACTCTGCGAACGTCGGTGGCAGAGAAGTCCAGAGAATTACGGATGTGAAGACGGCTGTGAGGATCCCCGTGTAGCCGTGTTGGGTGTGCTCGTAGTCCACGTTCACCATTGTCGCACCATCTGCAACGAATCGAGACTCCGTCTCAGGACTCCAAATGTGGAGATGATCAATCCCTATTGGATCCTTGGGAGACAGCAACCAGCTCCGGCTGGAGGCGCTCCATCTCGCTGCGGAGTACCTCCCAGGCATCACGCGCCTGCTCCGATTCTCCGGAACCTGCGCTGTGCTCCAGCCTCTGCGCGGCGTCTTGAGCGGGTAGGGCTCCGAGCATCCCCAGCGAGCCCTTCAATCGGTGTGAGGCCAGCTTCACAGGCTCGAGGTCATCTGAGGCGAAACCGTCGTTGATGGTGTCCATCAATGCGGGATATTCATCGGTGAACACTCCCGCGATCTCGGCGCGCAACTCTGTCGAACCGCCGACGATTTCGAGAGCCGCATCGTGGTCGATCGGATCTGAATTCCTGTCGCCATCAGGGGGAGGCGCACCGACTTGTCGGAGATCAGTGTCGAAGTGCTCGATGGCTGCATAGAGCTGTTCCGCTCGGAAGGGTTTCGAGATGTATGCGTCCATTTCCGCCATCAGGAATCGGTTCTTGTCTGACTCGGTGGCGAGCGCCGTGACGGCCACGATCGGGATGTGCAGGCCGCCGCTCTCGCTCGCCCTGATGGCCGCTGTGGCTTCGATGCCGTCCATTTCTGGCATCTGAACATCCATCAGGATGACATCGAACGTCCCCTCCTGCCACGCCTCGAATGCTTGCTTGCCATCTTCGGCTGTCACGATCGAGTGACCTCTCAACTCCAAGAGTCGTGTCGCAAGCTGGCGATTGGTCGGGCTGTCATCTGCGAGCAGCACACGAAGGCGCGGCCGCTGTTCTCTCAATGAATGGACCGTAACGAACGTGCCTTTCGGGTGATCCCCACCTGCAAGCGTGTTGACCGCACCAATCAGGTCCGTCTGAAGCAGCGGCTTGGTGAGGTATCCGGACAGACCGAGACGACGGTATTGGGCGGCATCGCCGCGCCTACCAACGGTTACGAGAGCGATCACTGAGAGCTCTCCGAGCGCGTCATTGTTCATGATCCGTTGGCACCGTTCGAAGGAATCGTCAGCGTCGTCGACGAGGACCACGCGAGGGGCGGGTCCTTGCCTCTCAGCGCGTACCGCAGCCGCGGCATCCTCCTCGTTGGTGACGACGATCGCCCGGATGTCACCTTGCGAGAGCATCTCCACGATGGTGTCGTGCCCTTCGCTACTGCCAACGATCACGACTACGGGAGGATGGTCGCCGGGGCGGGCTGTCGAAGTGATCCCTTGGGCGCTGTCGCACAGACCGAGCTTCACTGTGAAGCGGATGGTGCTACCTACCCCTGGCGTGCTCTCGGCCCATATCGTTCCGCCCATCAACTGGACGAGTTGGGACGAGATCGAGAGTCCGAGACCCGTTCCGCCGAAGCGTCTGGTCGTTGAGGCCTCGGCCTGTGAGAACGCTTCAAAGACGTGCTCAAGCTTGTCCGGGGGGATCCCTATCCCTGTGTCTTGCACATCGAATCGGAGCTCCACGTCCTCGTCGCCGAGGTGTTGAAGCTCCACGACTACTCTGATCTGACCTTCGGGGGTGAACTTGATCGCGTTTCCGATCAGATTGACAAGCACCTGACGCAACCGTCCTGGGTCTCCGACCACCGAGTCAGGAATCGAGTCAGGCATCTCCCACCCGAGTTCGACTCCGGCGGTCGCCGCGGAGACCGACATTGCCTTGACGGTGTCGTTCACCGTGTCGCGGAGACCGAACGGGATCGAGTCGATCTCGAGCTTCTCTGCTTCGATCTTGGAGAGATCGAGGAGATCGTTGACGATCGTGATCAGGGCTTCGACAGATGTCCTTGAGGTGCCGAGGTATTCGCGCTGTTCCACAGAGAGTTCGGTGCTGAGCGCCAGCTCCGTCATGCCGAGGATGGCGTTCATCGGTGTCCTGATCTCGTGGCTCACATTGGCCAGGAACTGTGATCTTGCCTCGACCGCCTCGAGGGCTGTATCGCGAGCCTTCTCGAGTTCGACTGCTTGAGTTGCCAGTTTCCTGGTGTGTCTTTCCGCTCGTCGGAAGACCCGTGAGATGCTGATGAACAGGCCGGTCAGCACGAAGACATAGCTCACGATCTTGAGCGTGTGGGCAGCATCGAAGTCGAGGTCGAAGACGTCTCCGGAGAACGACATGAACATCGCCTGACCCATGAATCCGACGATCAGGGAGAGCACGAGCCAGTGCTCGTAGGTTGAGTGGCGCCAGCACCCCTTGCGCAGATATCCGACCAGTGCCATGAGGAAGAGCGCGGCTGGGATCAGTTCCTGCGGACGTTGGAACCACAGATCTGGGTAGTACGGGTGAGGCATCGGCACGAGGGCGAAGAATGCGAAGCTCGCAGCTGTCGCCACACCTGTTGCTGCGTAGACATAGGCTGGGCTTGTGAGGATTTTCCACTCTGAGCTCCGTCTGTGCAACCAGACGACCGAGCTGAGAAACAGAAACAGCGACAGGAAGATCCGCGAAGCCACCCAGCTCCACGGAATCAGGTGGTCGAGAGCCGAGGGAAGGACATTCGAGAAGAAGGTCGATGTGACGACGGCGTGATGTCCATCGAGTAATGCAGTTCCCAGGAACGCTGCACCCGCCAGAAGCATCGCGCTCTCCCGTTGCGAGTAGTAACGCATCAATGCGACAACTCCGACTGCGATTGCGAGAGCTGTCGCCAGCACCTCGAGCAATGTGTGGAGCTGGGCGCCCGTTCGCCACGTCGTACCTCGAAGCAGCCAGTAGGCGACCAGAAGGGCGCCGAATATCAGAACGTACACGAATGCGCGTCGTGTCGGCCTGCTGGCACGACTAGCCCAGTCGATCGCAGCGTGGCGCCCGGGGCCAAAAGAACTCTCGCTCTTCTCGGCGGAGTGTGCCGAAGTCGCCAACTTCCTCGTCGTCTGGATTTCGCTGACCATTGGGAATCCTTGCCAAACTGATCGTCGAGGTCAATTTCGACCCGAATTGGCCTTGGCTTGAGGACCTTCAACGCAAATGCTCTGCGTGCTCATGGCTATCGTGCCGGCCATGATGCATCAAGATCAGGGGTCCGCGACCGGCAAGAAGAGCGCCGTCCTAGCGATCTTGTCCGCTGCCATGTTCATCTACGTCATCGACACGACGATCATGAACGTCTCGATCTCTGCGCTCGTCGAGGATCTGGGCACCACGGTGGGGCAGGTGCAAGCTGCCATCACGCTCTACACGCTCACGATGGCCGCGTTCATGCTGACCGGTGGGAAGCTTGGAGACATATGGGGATCGAAGCGGGCGTTCCGCATCGGGCTCGTGATCTATGGCATCGGTACAGCCATTACCGCTCTTGCACCGACGATCGGGTTCGTCATTCTGGGATGGTCCATCCTCGAGGGGCTCGGGTCCGCCCTCATCGTGCCAGCGATCAATACGCTCGTTCGGGCGAACTTCACAGGAACCAAACGAGCATCGGCGTACGGCACCCTGTTCGGTGTTGCTGCTGCCGGAGCGGCCTTCGGTCCGCTCATCGGTGGGTGGCTGACGGCGAATCTCAGCTGGCGATATGCCTTTGCGGGCGAGGCAGTCATCGTGGTGGTCGTTCTTCTGACGTCCGGATTGCTCATCGACGCACCAGCCGTCATTCCGAAGCCGAAACTCGATCTGGTCGGTGTGGTCCTCTCGGCTGTCGGCCTTGGTCTATTTGTGTTCGGTGTCCTGCAGACGGGTTCGTACGGGTGGAGCGATCCGGTTGTGGTATCGCTCATCCTGGGTGGCCTCGTCGTCCTCGGCGCCTTTGTGTGGTGGGTGAGGCGACAGGAAGCACTTGGTGCTCCAGCACTTCTCCATCCGTCCATCTTCAGGCACAAGGCAATCAGCGCAGGCCTCCCGATTCTGTCCACTCAGACCTTTGCACAAGCGGGACTCTTGTTCCTGATACCTCTCTTCACGCAGTCGGTACTCGGCTTCGATGCCTTCCAGACAGGTCTTACGCTGCTTCCGCTCTCGGTCGGCGTGCTGCTGACGTCGACGCTGACGCCTCCACTTGGGCGGAAGATCTACCCGAAGTACATCGTCCAGACAGGGCTCGTTCTGCTGTTCATCGGTGGATA
>Ga0164320_10000341_pt1 | contig 14866 bp, 8 predicted proteins | sample GuaBasSediGuay11_FD_113736 | JGI IMG/M metagenome (GOLD analysis project Ga0164320, IMG submission 113736) | Subseafloor sediment microbial communities from Guaymas Basin, Gulf of California, Mexico - Guay11, Core 4567-28, 0-3 cm | ecosystem: Environmental > Aquatic > Marine > Hydrothermal vents...
CGGCAATCAGGTCAGCGGCATGTTCGCCAACGATGGTAACGCCCAGAATCCGATCCTTGCCAGGTACGGTCAATACCTTGACGAAACCATGCGCTTCGCTATCGGCGATTGCCCGGTCCAGGTCATCGATATCATAGCGGGTCACTTCATACTTGATCCCCTGTTCCCGGGCTTAGGTCTCATTCAACCCGACCCTGGCTATTTCGGGTTCGGTAAAGGTCGCCCAGGGGATAACCTCATAATCGTCCTTGAAGCGTTTGACTATACCGAACAGCGAGTTTACCGAGGTATACCAGGCCTGGTGTGCTGCTACATGAGTAAACTGGTAGGGCCCGACAACATCGCCGCAGGCGTAAATAGTGGGAATGCTGGTTTGCAGGAATTCATTCACCACGATGGTGCCATTCGGATTCAATTTAAGCCCGATTTCCTCGAGACCAAGGCCACTGGAATTAGCGCTCCTGCCAACGGCAACTATGAGGGTATCGAATTCAATTTCAACCTCGCTATTTTCATGCTCGGCAATCAGCAGATCCATACCGTCACGCTTGATAAAGCGTTTTGCCGTATGTGCGGTTAACAGGTTGACGCCCTCGTCACGGAACTTCTGCTCTACCAGCTGGGATATCTCCACATCTTCGCGCAGCAATATACGAGGTAGCATTTCCACCTGGGTTACCGCAATGCCGAGCCGGGCGAAGGCCTGGGTGAGCTCCGCGCCTATAGGACCACCGCCCAGCACCACCAGTTTTCGGGGTTTCTCCCGCATTTCCCAGAGGTTGTCCGAGGTGTAGTAAGACACTCGATCGATGCCTTCGATTGGCGGCACAAGGGGTCGGCCACCACTGGCAATAACGATGTTAGGGGTACGTATGGTTTTGCCGTTGACTTCAACGGTCCAGGGTGAAGTCACCCTTGCCTCTCCCTTGACCACATCGACACCAAGGCTGGTGTACCGCTCCACCGAATCATGCGGCTCAATTTTGCTGATGACCTGCTGGATTCGCTCCATCACCTCGGCAAAATCGAATTCGGCATCGGCCCGACTGATACCGAATTCCCGACTGCGACTAATATGTGATAAAAACTTTGCCGAACGAATAATCGCCTTGGAAGGAACGCAGCCAAAGTTGAGGCAGTCACCACCCATTTTGTGTTTCTCGATCAGGGTGACCCTGGCCTTGACCGCGGCCGCGATATAGGCGGTGACCAGGCCCGCGGAACCCGCTCCGATTACCACCAGGTTGGTATCAAATTCAGCGGGTCGGGAAAATCCCTCGAGCGCCTTGCGATTCTTCACCAGGGACACGATTCGCTTGCCGATAAAAGGCAGTGTCGCCAGCAGCAGGAATGACGCAATTATCTTGCCACTGAGGATATCCGCAGCCGAATCGATTTGCGCCAGCTGGGTTCCGGCGTTGACATAGACGATGGTGCCGGCAAACATGCCGAGCTGGCTGACCCAGTAAAAAGTTCGCAGCCTGATAGTGGTCAGCCCCATCACCAGGTTAATCACGAAAAAGGGGAAGGCCGGGACCAGTCGCAGCGCAAACAGATAAAACGCCCCATCGTTTTCGATGCCCTGGTTAATCGCGCTTAACGAGCCGCCAAAACGATTTTGCACCGCATCCCTGAACAGGTACCGCGATACCAGGAAAGCCAGTGACGCACCGATGGTACTGGCAAAGGAAATCAGGATCAATCCAGTCAAAAACCCGAATACCGCACCCCCGGCCAGCGTCAGCACCGTGGCGCCTGGTAGTGAGGCGCCGGTTATGAGGATATACAGCAGAAAGTATGCCAGCAATGTCAGGGCTTGATTAGCCGCATAATACTGATCGATTTGCTGTTGCTGGGCCTTGATAAATTCCAGCGTCAGGTAATGTCCGAGGTCGAACTGGAAAAATACGATGACCAGGGCAAGCACCAGCCCCAGCAGGATAAATTTCTTCATGCAGAAAATCTCGCGTTATTTTTTTGCATCAGACTTCGTCAACCTGATTAAGTTCAGAATAGTGTTGCGCCCACTCGAGGAACTCTGCCTCGGGCCCTTCAAATATAATTCTGGGTTGCTTCCTGTTTATCTGGTAACGGTACATTGGATCGTAATATTGCTCGAGTAAAATTCGAATTCCATCATAAAAGCCATCGACACTGCCATCCACAAATAGAAGTTTCAGGGCCTGTTCAAAGCACTGCTTTACCTGCTTGTAGCGATCTCCCCCCAGGCGTTTGCGAATGCGCAGTAAATTATCGAGCACGAAACTACTGAACTCTGCAGCGGCGGCATCACCATAGGCTTGCTCATAGTCAGGCCAGCTTCGCAGGATGTAATCTTCACCGATCAAGCGAATGCGCGCTTCAATATCGACCTGCAGAATAGCACGTGGCGCCTGCAGCAAGGCGGAAAACAGGCAATCGGCCATGCTTACACGACCGATTCTTCGACCCTCATCCTCGACGAATACAGCGCTACCGGGAAAGCGCTGCCGATGCTTGATAAACTCGATGGAAACCGCGTTTTCCCAATCGATACTACTGGGCTGAACATCGCCTGTATCACGGCCAAATGCCGAGCCGCGATGATTCGCCAGGCCTTCGAAATCAACATGATGAGTAATTTGCTTCAGCACCCGTGTCTTGCCAACCCCGGTCAGGCCGCTGACACACACCATCGGCGCCTGCGCCACGCTATTTTCCAGTTCATCGATCAGGTACCGACGCACGCCCTTATACCCACCACGCACCAGGGGATAGTCAACACCCTGTTCACGCATCCATTGCTGGGCGGTACGTGAGCGCCGGCCACCGCGAAAACAATAGAGATAGCCATCGGGATTCTGTTCGCAAAAACCAAGCCAGTCAGCGATGCGCTGCTGTCGTAATTCATCGGTCGCCAGTTCCAGGCCCAGGCGGATAGCCTCTTCTTCACCCGCGTGTTTATAGCGAATACCTATTTGCTCGCGTTGACTGTCATCGAGCAAGGCAATGTTGCTTGCATGGGGAAAGGCGCCCCGGGAAAATTCTACCGGTGCGCGCACGTCCATCAACGGGATATCATTGACGAACAGCATCTGGAAATCGCTGGTATCTTCTCTCATCTGCGTTACAGGTGCCTGATTTCCCAGCAGTGATGAATGCCGGGCCGGCGTTTGAAGTCTTCCGGGATAGTCGCGCGAGTGATATCCCGGGTAGCGAAGCCATCTGCAACCGAAGCATCCAGCCTGAAACCGCGTTTGTTGGTGGAAAATACCAGTAAACCATCCTTTGCCAACAGTCGCATCGCGCCGCTGATCAAGCTTTCATGATCGCGTTGAATATCCAGGGTTTGCTGCATCTTGCTCGAATTTGAAAATGACGGCGGATCGAGCAGGATCAGGTCATAGTTTTGTCGCAGGGAGTAGCTCGACGGTCTGTGCAGTAAATCGATAATATCGGCGCGCAGAAATTGATAGCGCGTCGCATCATCGAGACGATTTATCGCGTGATTCTCTTCGGCCCATTTCAGATAGGGCGCGGACATATCGACATTTAATACCGAATCGGCGCCACCTAAGACCGCCTGGACCCCCAACGCGCCGGTATAACAAAACAGATTGAGTCCCGATTTATTTTTGGCCCGTTGGTAGATATTGTCAAGCGTGAGGCGATGATCGAGAAACAGTCCAGAGTCGAGATAGTCACTGAGGTTTATCAACAGTGCCGCGGCGCCCTCGCGTACCTGGAAATACTCATTCTGACTGTCCTGTTTCTGGTATTGCTGGCGACCGCGCTGGCGCTTGCGAGTTTCGCAAAACAGCTGTGCTTCGGGAATCGAGAAGACTTGCATGATCACCTTCCTGGCCAGTTCGATGCGAAACTCCGCCTTGTCCTCGGCAATCGTTTTCGGCGCCTGGTACTCCTGTAGATGATACCAGCACAGGTCGGGTGATATATCGCTCTGGTAGCGGTCGAGCGCGAAAGAAAACTCGGGTAGATCCGCGTCATATACCCGGTAGCAACTGACATCATTGCGTTTGGCCCAGCGTGCCAGGTGTTTTGCATTTTTCCTTAATCGATTTTCCAGGGGCGTAGCAAGTTCGTCGTCCAAAGTGGTAACCGTCGTGGGCGCAGAGCTATCGAGCTCCTGATTTTCCTCGACGCTTTCAAAATGGGCGAGTATGCAATCAAGTGGGCCGTTTTTAACCGATTTCTTTCCGATCCTTTTCAGCTTCAGGCGATGCAATAATTCCGGGTTAGCGGAAATTATATGCAGCGACGCCGGCGCCAGGCGGCGCACCGCGTCACCTATGTCGCCATAAAGGCTGGCGAGTCCCTGCTCGCTTTGTAAACGCTGGCCATAGGGCGGGTTGCATAACACCAGGGCCGGCTTTTGTGATACCGGTGGGACAAGCTCTGAAATCTGCTGATGAGAAAACTGGATCATGGTCTCGACCCCGGCCCGTGCCGCGTTGGCCCTGGCAATCTCCAGCGCATTGGCATCATAATCGCTGGCGAATATTTCACACTGCGCCTGCGCATCGACGAGGCTTGCCGCTTCATCTTTCAGCGATGTCCATAGATCGGCATCGTGGCATAGCCATTTGCTAAATCCGAAATAACCTCGCTCGAGACCCGGCGCCCGCCTGGTCGCAATCATCGCGGCTTCGATAGCGAAAGTTCCCGAACCGCACATCGGGTCAAAAAAGCGCCAGTCGCTGGCTGCCTGGCGATTCCAGCCCGCATGCGACAACATCGCCGCGGCCAGGTGTTCCTTCAAAGGCGCGCCGCTATGTTCGAGTCGATAGCCACGTTTATGCAGGCTGTCACCCGACAGGTCGAGACTGATGCTGGCCCTGTTGCGGTGAATATTGACATGGACCTGAATATCGGGCTGCTTGCGCTCGACCACCGGTCGGCTACCGCTGCGCTGGCGCAGTTGATCTACAATCGCGTCCTTGGTTTTGAGTGCGACAAACTGACTGTGATTCAGATTGGAACTCGAAACTGTCGCGGAAACCGCTATTGTGCAACGCGCGTCCAGGTGTTTGCTCCAGTCGATATCATAGGCTACCTGGTAAAGTTGCGCGTCATCTTCGGCCATGGCTTCGGTCAACTGGCAAAACACCCGGTTTGCCAGGCGCGAATGCAGACAAACCCGGTAGGCACACTCGATTGCGCCGTTGATTTCAACTCCGCCATAGCGTTTTTTCGGCTGTACATTGCAAGGGCCAAGTATTTCACGCAATTCGTGAAATAACGGGGTTTCGAAGCCCTTGTGGCCGGTTACAAATAATTTCAGATTTTCCAAGTTTAGTTACTACGATTACCGTTGGTGCCGCATATTACACCTTCTGTCGGAAAATTATTAAAAGATGAATTATATGAAATGGGTCTCATAAATCAGGCTTTAAATTGATCTATATATAATGCTTGATTATCAACAAATTTCTCGAATGAATCCCTCGGACAAGCACAGCTACAATTCGCCTCAATCAGGACAGGAAACATACCGGGAAGCGGCCAGCCTCAGCAAAAAGCTGATTACCAAAATGCTGGTGCGCATGATCGAAAGTGCTGGAAATTATCACAGCTGGAAACTTTCTGACAAGGATGGCGCCAGCCTGGTCAAATTGATCCAACGCAAGCAGCGTATGATTTGTTCCGCGTTTTCAGATCAGTTAAAAAAGAATTTTAACGATTTCAACGCTGCCGACAAGACTATCGCGGCAATCAGCAATACCGGCAACTCGAAGAAACTCGGCCTGGTTGGCGCCAGTAACGCCTGCGAAACCGATGAGATGCAAAACATAAGTTCACGCTACCAGCAAGCATTTGAAGAATTTGACAAAACCCTGCTCAAACGTCTGCAGCATTGCGTAAAGCGTTCGCGCGCGCATAAGCTGGATAATCCAATACAGGTTAAACGACTGTGTGAGGCTTTCCAGTATTCGATCGACAGTCTGAACCTGGAAGTCGACAGCAAACTGGCGCTGTATCACCTGTTTGCCGATCGCTTTATCGAAGCACTGGGACCCTTTTATCGCAAGATTGATCATCTATTGCTTGAAAATGGCATAGTCGAAGAGTTGTCGGCCGCCAGAATCCACCTGCGCAATATCGATGGATTGAGTGAATCCAGGCCACCCGCCGGGTTACATTTAAATTCGAGTGCCACCCTGTTTGGGCTGTTACAACAATTCAAGGAAAAATCACGCCTCGCATCCCCGGATTACAAAAACCTTTTCGCGGAAGTGAAACAACAGTTTATCAGGCATGGTCTGGTCGACAATACCGAGCAAATCGATCAACTTAATATGATTTTCAAGTTGATCTTCGAAGATGAAGAATTACCCGAGCCGATCAAGCAGCAAATTTCGCGCCTGCAAATATTTATTTTTATTACCGCGCTCCAGGAAGACGGTTTTTTAAAACGTTCGAGCAACCCTGCCCGCCGACTGCTGGACAGCATCGTTACCAATGAAATAGAAATTGCCAGTTCGGATAATAAGAATCACTCGGGTATCGTTTTCATTCGTGACCACATCGATCAAATTGTCAATAGCGATATAATCACGCTCGACAGCTATTCCGAGATGTTCGACGGTTACCAGGCTTACCTGCAACAACGCAAAAGCGATGAGCAGGCAACGCAGAAATCGACCGCCACCAACGAGATGATGGTGGCGGTTAAAACGGCTCTCGACGAGGTTACTCGTCCGCTGTTGGAGCAGGGCAAGCCTTCAATCCTGTTTGACAAGCTATGGATGCCGCTATTACTACAGATCGCGTTGAAACAGGGGATGGAATCGGGAACCTGGCGGAAATCGATGGCAATGCTGAAAACCCAGGTCTGGTCCTCAATTCCGAAAACGACAGAACCGGAACTGCGTGAATTGACCAATATCCTGCCACATGTATCGAATTCACTGCATCGCGTAATGCGCAGCCTCAAACTTCCCCAGGCGCTGCAAAAATCATTGCGCGATTACCTCAAGCTTGAACAGCAGGATGTGGTCAAGAAAACCAGGCAAAACCTGAAAGCATCCAAACGCAAGACGCGCTCGCTGGCGGCAAGGTCATTCGAGTCCGCCATTGACGAAACTACTGAGTTTTCAGCGATGATGGAGACTGGGATGTTCCAGCTTCCCGACGAGATGCTCAAGGCCCTCAATGCGGAAAAGGCATCCGATGCAAAAAGAGCCAAGTCAGCTGAAAAGCTTGCCAAGGGAGACTGGGTCGAAATCCGCCAGGCCCATACCACCACACTGGCAAAGCTTACCTGGAAATCAGATGACTCAAGCCTGTTTATCTTTGTCGATCGTGACGGCACACAGGTCTGCAAAATCGATGCCGAAACCCTGGCCAGGCAACTTGAGTCCGGCGAAATTACCTCGGTAAGCACGGGAACCCTGTCCCTGGAAAAACCCCAGTTCAGCGTTATTCATTCGACCAAGCGCTTTTAAACCACAATCGGATACCAGGCAGATAAAAAGAGGTTCTCGCAAAGGCGCAAAGACGCCAAGGAAAAGCGAGATGCTGGTCTTGTTTTCGTATTGTGAGTAACTCGTTGTAGCGAGGGTACCTTTTGCTTATTCTCCCAGGAATATGATTCTGATAAAACCGAAGCAATAATTTCAGAAACCAATAAAATCTACCCCTTCCTTTGCGTCTTTGCGCCTTTGCGAGAACATTCCCTGCATCCATCTGGAATATGTACCTGGTGAAATCGAAGCATTTTGCTGGGCAATTCGACCGAATCTGCGATTTCCAATCCCCGACCAGTATTCGGTAAAGGGAAAATGTCATGCGTCAACGCCTGTTATACAGGCGTCGAATTAAACACCCAGCAGCAATCTCGAAGGATCTTCGAGTATATTTTTGATGGTTACCAGGAAATGCACCGCATCCTTGCCGTCGACTATACGGTGATCGTAGGTCAGCGCCAGGTACATCATCGGGCGGGCCACAATGTCGCCGTCGATGACAACCGCGCGTTGTTGAATCGAATGCATGCCCAGTATCGCACTTTGCGGCGGATTCAATATCGGAGTGGATAACATCGACCCGAAAATACCGCCGTTGGTAATACTGAAAGTGCCACCGGTAAGGTCTTCGATAGCGAGTTTGCCATCACGTGCCCGCTCACCCAGGGCACGAATCGATTTTTCGATTTCGGCATAGCTCAATTGATCGGCGTCGCGTAAAACCGGCACCACCAGCCCTCTTTCCGAACTAACCGCGATACCGATATCAAAATAATCGTGATAGACGATATCGTTGCCATCGACAGAGGCGTTTATGGCGGGAAAACGTTTCAACGCTTCCACCGACGCCCGGGTAAAGAAGGACATCATGCCCAGTTTGACACCATGGTTTTTTTCGAACGCGTCCTTGTAGCGGGCGCGGGTATCCATCATCGGCTTCAAATTGACTTCATTGAAAGTGGTCAGAAGCGCCGCAGTGTTTTGCGCCTGCTTGAGTCGTTCCGCGATCTTTGCGCGCAACCGGCTCATCGCGACCCGACGATCATTTCTACCTGCCAGCGGGGCTATCGCTGGTTGAGCGGCCTCGGTGGAGAACGCAGCTGGAGCCGGAGCCGACGTCGATTTCTGGGTCGGCTGTCGTTGCAGGTGCTGGACGACATCTTGTTTTAACACCGCGCCTTTTTTACCGCTGGCTTTGATCTCGTCAACTGACAGATCAGCCTCGTTAATCATTTTGCGTACCGAGGGACTCGCCTTGTTAGCCGAAGCTGCCGCGGCTACCGGGGCTTCCTCAGCCGCGGCGGACACGGCCGCATCGGTATTGACCACTGCCAGCAGGTCACCGCTTTTTACCGTGTCACCGGTCTCAAACGAAATCGATTCGATCACGCCGGCAGAGGTTGTAACAATCTCCAGCACCACCTTGTCGGTTTCCAGGTCGACTATATTTTCATCGACCGCGACACTGTCACCAACCTGCTTGTGCCAGTCTCCCAGCGTCCCTTCGGTTACTGACTCGGGTAACACGGGAACCTTAATTTCTACCAGCATAATCTGCTCCAGTTATATTCCTTGTTATCGTTGTTATCTTTTTTTTAAGATCTAATCCAGTTTGGCGGAATACTCGGCTTCGAAAGCTTCGCTCACCAGGTTGGTTTCCTGTTCCAGATGCAAGGCCATATATCCGGCCGCCGGAGAGGCCGATGAATTTCGTCCCGCGTATTGAACCTGCAGGGGCGCGAAGGTTTCATTCAGGCGGCTTTTGAATTCACGAAAGGCGCCCTGGTTACGCGGTTCGTCCTGGCACCAGACCAGGTTCTCAAGGGCCGGGTAACGATCATTTATCGCCTGCAAATCGACGCGTGGAAATGGGTATAACTGCTCTACCCGCACAATCGCGGTGCTCAGATCGTATTTCTTCTGACGAACTTCGTGCAGTTTATAATAAATCTTGCCGCAACACAGAATTAAACGTGTGACCCTGGAATCATCGACATCGTCGGTTTCCGGGATAACCTTCATGAACTCGCCTTCGCTGTAGGCACTCAGGGGTGAAACCGCGGCTTCATGACGCAGCAAACTCTTGGGTGTCAAAACAATCAGCGGTTTTCTGAAACCACATACCATCTGGGTGCGTAGCAGGTGAAAGATCTGCGACGGCAGTGTCGGTTGAACCACCCGCATATTATGCTGCGCGCAAAGTTCCAGGTAGCGCTCCACACGCGCCGATGAATGCTCGGGTCCCTGCCCCTCGTAACCGTGTGGCAGCAGCATTACCAGCCCGCTGAGGCGGCCCCATTTCATTTCGCCCGAGCTGATGAACTGATCGATCACCACCTGGGCGCCATTGGCGAAGTCGCCAAACTGCGCTTCCCAGATAACCAGGGTATTCGGATCGGTGGAAGAATAGCCATATTCAAACCCGAGAACCGCTTCCTCGGAAAGGAAGGAATTGATGACTTCGAAACGGGGCTGCTTATCGGCGATGTGTTTTAGAGGTTTATATACGTCACCGGTACTCTGGTGATGTAAAGCCGCATGGCGGTGGAAAAAAGTACCCCGCTCGCTGTCCTGCCCCGATAACCTGATGCGGTAACCATCGTCCAGCAGCGTCGCGTAAGCTAGCGTCTCGGCAAAACCCCAGTCACCGAAGACTTCGCCATCGAGCATTTTCTGCCGGTTTTCCATGATTTTGCGGACCCGGTGGTGGAGTTGGAATCCCTCGGGCAGGGCTAGCATATTTCTACCCAGTTGCTGAATTTTTTCGGCGCTTACCGCGGTATCCGGGGTGATATTGATTTCGCCCTGATGCAGCCCGGCCCAGTCGCGTGCGGCGCCTGGCTCCAGTCCGGAGATGACGTTTAACGCGACCGCACCACCCTCTTCCAGCGCCCGTCGATAATCGGCAATCATCTGGTCAATTTTTTCACGCGTGGTAAAACCTTCATCGATCAAGCGCTGTGCATGCACATCAACCACGCGTGGGTGATTACGAATCGCATCGTACATCAGCGGCTGGGTTACCGCGGGCTCATCGGCTTCGTTGTGCCCGTAGCGGCGATAACAGATCATATCGATGACCACATCCAACTGGAAGGTTTCACGATACTTAACCGCTATTTCGGCGATGAATACACAGGCTTCCGGATCGTCACCGTTAACATGGAAGATCGGCGCCTGCACCATGCGGGCGACCTCGGTGCAATAAAGTGTCGAGCGCAAATCACGCTGGTTACTGGTGGTAAAACCAATCTGGTTATTGACGATGATATGAATCGTACCCCCGGTCTTGTAACCCCGCGTTTTGCACATGTTGAAGGTCTCCATGACCACGCCCTGACCGGCGAACGCCGAGTCGCCATGGATCAGTACCGGTAACACGTCGTTGGTCTTGCGATCGTTGAATCGTCGTTGTCGGGCACGCACCGAGCCCTCGACCACGGGGTCTACAATTTCCAGGTGTGAAGGGTTGAACGCCAGGGCCAGGTGCATCGGTCCCGAGTCGGTATATATATCCGAGGAGAAGCCCTGGTGATATTTAACGTCGTGGTTGTATTTCTCATCCAGATCGGCGGTACCTTCAAATTCATCGAATAGATCGGCCGGCATCTTGCCAAAAATATTGGTCAGTACATTCAGTCGACCGCGGTGAGCCATACCTATAACCACTTCGTGGGTGTTGGTAATGCCAGCCTGCTGCACCAGGCGGTCGAGCACCGGTATCAGTGATTCACCACCTTCCAGCGAAAATCGCTTCTGTCCGATGTATCGCGTATGCAGGTACTTTTCCAGGTTTTCAGCGGCAATAACCCGATCGAGGATTCGATTTCGCCGCCCTTCCCTGAAATTGGGTGTGGCCAGCGAGGTCTCCAGCTGGACCTGAATCCAGCGCTTTTGCGCACGATCTTCGATGTGCATGTATTCAGAACCCAGCGAACCACAATAGGTTTTCTCGAGGCGATCGATAATTTCCCGCAAGCTTGTTTCCTCGACACCAAACAGCGATCCGGTACTAAACACCGTATCCAGATCGGCTTCGCTGAGATTATTGCCTTCCAGGGTCAAGTCCCGGCTTTCGGGTCTTTGCATTAAATTTAAGGGATCGAGATCGGCTTTTTGATGGCCCTTGATGCGATAGGCGTTGATCAATTGCAACACCAGAAACTGCTTGGACTGATGTACCTGTTGCCCGCCGCTGAGCACTGCACTGCCGGCTTTCCTGGTCGCCACCGCGCTTTTCATTTGTTCCTGAATCGCCAGGTGATCCTGGTCGGGAACCAGGCCGCCGTTTTTTAGTTCTGAAAACCAGTTTCGCCAATTTTCATCGACGTCTTTTTCATCTTTCAGGTAGCGCGCGTAAAGCTCCTCGATGAATACAGCATTGCTTCCGTAGAGGTAGCTTTCCTGCTGCATTTTCTTCATGCTCATGGCTAATTATCCGTTAGCGAGTTCATAGTTCGGAGAGACTATTTTTATTGCTCATATAATAGCTGAAGTTTGGACGATGAGCATGGAAAAAATTCTGCAGCTTTTCAGCCCGGAAAACCAGAGCAAAAATCGATATCGATGGATGTGATGCTTCTATTGTTACGGTAGATGTTTTTAATTTTTCAGTCGCTGTTAGAATACCACGATTTTCAACCCGGACAGTTTGCATGGCTCAATACATATTCACCATGAATGATGTCGGCAAGGTGGTACCGCCACAGACCGAAATCCTGAAAGACATATCACTCAATTTTTTTCCAGGTGCAAAAATCGGGGTGCTCGGCTATAACGGCGCGGGCAAATCAACCCTGCTGCGTATCATGGCCGGGGTCGATACCGAGTACAGGGGTGAAGCCCGTCCACAACCCGGTATAACGATTGGCTACCTGGCCCAGGAACCCGAGCTCGATAACAGCCTGGACGTGCGCGCTAATGTTGAACTGGGTGTCGCCGAAACAAAATCGCTGTTAGATCAGTTCAACGCTGTCAACATGAAATTCGCCGAACCCATGTCTGAGGATGAAATGAACGATTTGTTGGCAGAGCAGGCAGACCTCCAGGAAAAAATCGAACACGCAGGCGCCTGGGACCTGGAGCGCAAGCTCGAAGTGGCCGCGGATGCGTTGCGCCTGCCACCCTGGGAGGCCGCGGTGGAACATCTTTCCGGCGGTGAGAGGCGCCGGGTTGCGCTGTGCAAATTGCTGATATCCAACCCGGATATGCTGATTCTGGACGAGCCCACCAACCATCTCGATGCCGAGTCGGTTGCCTGGCTGGAAAGATTTTTGCAGGACTTTCAGGGTACCGTGGTCGCGGTAACCCATGACCGTTATTTCCTCGACAATGTCGCGGGCTGGATTCTGGAACTCGATCGTGGCCACGGGATTCCCTGGCAGGGGAACTATTCTTCCTGGCTGGAGCAGAAGCAAAAACGCCTCGAACACGAAGAGCGTTCTGAAAAAGCGCGACAAAAGTCGATGAAGGCCGAGTTGGAATGGGTCAGGTCCAACCCAAAGGGGCGGCAATCGAAGAGCAAGGCCCGTTTAAAACGCTTCGAGGAAATATCCTCGCAGGAATACCAGAAGCGTTCCGAAACCCGTGAACTTTATATACCTCCCGGCCCCAGGCTGGGTGACGTCGTCGTCGAAATCGAAGCCGGCAAAAAATCCTATGGCGACAAGCTACTTTATCAAAACCTGGAATTCAAACTTCCACGCGGCGGTATCGTCGGCATCATAGGGCCCAATGGCGCCGGCAAATCGACCCTGTTTCGTATCATCGTCGGAGAGGAATCCCTGGACGAAGGCTCGATCAAAATTGGTGAAACGGTGAAGGTCGCCTATGTTGACCAGTCCCGCGATGATCTCAATGGCGGCAATACCGTGTGGCAGGAATTATCCGATGGGCTCGACAATATCATTGTCGGGAGTTATGAAATTCCCTCGCGCGCCTATGTTTCCCGTTTCAATTTTCGGGGCGCGGCGCAACAGAAGTTTGTCAAGGACCTTTCCGGTGGTGAGCGCAATAGATTGCATCTGGCCAAGCTGCTGAAAAGCGGTGGCAACCTGTTATTGCTCGACGAACCGACCAATGACCTGGATATTGAAACCCTGCGCGCGCTCGAAGATGCCATTCTCGATTTCCCGGGCTGCGTCGTGGTGATATCCCATGATCGCTGGTTCCTCGATCGCATCGCTACCCACATACTCGCGTTTGAAGGTGATAGCGAAGTCTACACATACGAAGGCAATTATTCCGAGTATGAATCGCACCGCAAACAGCGCCTGGGTCAGGATGCGGATCAGCCACACCGAATCAAATATAAAAAACTGGAAATATAATGTCCGATATCGATAAGTTGTTTGACCGCCTCGACCTGTTGCTTAACCGGGTCGAGAAACTGTTTCCGACGCAGATCGAGCCACAGGCCGAGGCTGACTTTCTCGCCTACCGCTGGTCGGACTCGGGACTCGAAGGCATTGCGGTGTTTGACCAGGTCGACCAGTCCGAGCTTTTACACCTGGACCGACAAAAAAATCTACTATCGAGAAACACGGCCCAGTTTGCCGCGGATAAAACGGCGAATAATGCCTTACTCTGGGGTGCCCGCGGCACCGGTAAATCGTCACTCATCAAGGCGCAGCTTACCGCATTTCATGAGCAGGGACTGTGCATACTCGAAGTGCCAAAATCTGCCACCAACCAACTTTTCCAGATCATCCGCACGCTATCCGGCGACGGACGCAAGTTTATCGTCTACCTGGATGATTTATCCTTCGAATCGAATGATGATTCCTACAAGGCGCTCAAGGCCTGCCTGGAGGGTTCGTTGCAACCACAGCCCGACAATGTGATTATCTACGCCACCTCGAATCGCCGTCACCTGATGCCGGAGACCATGAAGGACAATCTCGACAGCAGCATGGTGGATGGCCAGCTACACCCCAGCGATAGTATCGAGGAAAAGATTTCACTCTCCGATCGATTCGGCTTATGGCTATCGTTTCACCCCTTCACCCAGAACCAATATCTCGCTGTGGTCAAGCAGGCTCTTGCGACAAGAGAAATGGAAATGAGTGATGAGGCCCGGGCCGAATCACTGCGCTTCGCCACCAGTCGTGGATCGCGCAGCGGCAGAATCGCGGTTCAATTCGCAGCCTATTGGGAAAGCCTGATAGACAAGCCCCTGTAGGGCCGAATTTATTCGGCCGCACGGTCGGAATTGGTTCTCGCAGAGGTGCAGAGGGATCACGAAAAAAATTTGGTCCCAGGTCGATGTTGGGGTTCGTTCCTCACCCCAACCTACGCACATATTCCGGCCATGCGTAAACCCGCAGGTTGGGGGGAGGAACGAACCCCACCATCGACCTGGGACCAACTGTTTGTCGTGATCCCTCTGCACCTCTGCGAGC
>Ga0164320_10000342_pt1 | contig 14783 bp, 14 predicted proteins | sample GuaBasSediGuay11_FD_113736 | JGI IMG/M metagenome (GOLD analysis project Ga0164320, IMG submission 113736) | Subseafloor sediment microbial communities from Guaymas Basin, Gulf of California, Mexico - Guay11, Core 4567-28, 0-3 cm | ecosystem: Environmental > Aquatic > Marine > Hydrothermal...
ACAACTTGAAGGCGCGTGCTCTATTGGCGGATGCATTTGAACAAATGGGTTATCAAGCTGAGGGAGCAGGCTGGAGAAATATATATCTAACGGGTGCTCAGGAATTGCGCCTAGGAAAACTAAGTCCGGGGGCACCTAAAACAGCTTCTGAAGATATACTGTCAGAAATGGATGTGTCTATGTTGTTAGACTACATAGCAGTACAAGTAGACTCGATTAAAGCTCAACATACGCCATTTACAATGAATATTGTTATGAAAGACACTAATGAAATTTATTTCGTTGAAATGTCTAACGGTAACTTAAGTAATATAAAAGTAGACAAGCAACGTAAAGCTGATGCTACGATAACTCTTGACGAAGATGGGTTTAATAAAATTTTACTTGGTAAAGCAAGGCTTGTTGATTTAATCGAGTCTGAACAGGCTACATTAGTTGGGGATGATGAGGCTTTAACCAGGCTAGTAAGCTCGCTAGTTAAATTTAACCCTGGTTTTGAAATTGTCCCTTTTAGTGATGAATCTGTGGATGGTGATTTATACTGAAGAAATTCAGGGTACCTCCACCTTTAACTGAAAATGGTACCGGGGGGGGGACTCGAACCCCCAAGGTGTTACCACCAGCGGATTTTGAATCCGCCGCGTCTACCAGTTCCGCCACCCCGGCACGGGGCGAATTCTAAAGCAAATTAAATCCGAGTGGTAGCCCATTCTGAGAATGGGTATGATGCCATGTTTTTCACATGTGCGCCGATGCAACTCAGCGATTTCGACTACCAACTACCCGAAAAATTAATTGCGCAATCGCCTCTGAGCGAACGTAACGCGTCGCGATTACTGGTAGTTAATCCGGTCAAAGATACCTTGTCGGATCGGGGTTTTATGGATCTTGCCGAATTTATCGAAGCCGGCGATCTACTCGTATTCAATAATACCCGGGTGATTCCTGCACGACTATTCGGGCAGAAAAAAACTGGCGGTAAACTGGAAGTAATGGTCGAGCGCGTACTCGACCGCGAATATCTTCTCGCACATATCCGTTCGAGCAAGGCACCGAAGCCGGGGACCCGACTGCTGCTCGAAAAAGAAATTAAATGCACCATGGTGCGACGCCAGGACGATCTGTTTGTATTACGGCAACAGGGTGATAAATCCTGGTTCGAGTTACTCGAACACTACGGCCATGTACCCTTACCCCCTTATATCCGACGTGCTGATGAAAAAATGGACCGCGAGCGTTATCAGACCGTGTATGCGCAATCCCCTGGCGCGGTGGCGGCACCAACCGCTGGCCTGCACTTCGATGCAGCGATGATCGATCGACTGATTGCCCGGGGGGTTAATACTGCCTATGTTAGCTTACATGTCGGCGCGGGTACTTTTCAGCCAGTGCGTGGGGACGATATCGATGGTCATGTCATGCACGCCGAGCGTATCGACGTGCCAGAATCCGTGTGTGATGCGATCATTCAAACTCAGCAGGCGGGAAAACGTGTGATCGCGGTCGGCACCACCGTGGTACGCAGCCTGGAGACTGCGGCGGCGAGTGGCGAATTACTGAGCTTTGATGGTGAATCCAGTCTGTATATCAAGCCGGGGTTCAGGTTCAATATAATCGACGCAATGATAACCAATTTTCATTTACCAAAATCAACCCTGCTGATGCTGGTGAGTGCATTTGCCGGTACAGATTTCATTCGCCGGGCCTATGCGCACGCGATATTGCAGCAATATCGGTTTTTCAGTTATGGTGACGCAATGCTGATAACTTCGAAAAATAATAACCCGCGTGATGAATAGAACAGCAATGTCCCTGATTTTCAGATCCCCCGGTTCCGATGCAATTTAATTTAACCCATCGTGACGGCAGTGCCCGCCGTGGTCATTTGATATTTGACCGGGGTACCATCGATACCCCCGCGTTTATGCCGGTCGGTACCTATGGCACGGTAAAGGCAATGACACCCGAAGAACTGAGCGATCTCGGCGCGCAGATAATTCTGGGTAATACTTTTCACCTGATGCTGCGCCCCGGCACCGAGATCATCAAGAAACATGGTGGCTTACATGGATTGATGCACTGGCACGGGCCGATTTTGACCGATTCCGGCGGCTTTCAGGTGTTTAGTCTCGCCAAAATGCGCGAAATCAACGAAGACGGCGTTCAGTTCAATTCACCAGTTGATGGATCCAGGGTTTTTCTCAGCCCCGAGGTATCGATGCAGGTACAGCGGGATCTGGGTTCGGATATCGTGATGATATTCGACGAATGTACGCCGTATCCGGGTGACCCGGAAACAGTGCGTGCATCGATGGAATTGTCACTGCGCTGGGCTGCCCGCAGCAAGACCGCGCATGCGGGCAATCCCAATGCGTTATTCGGTATTATGCAAGGTGGCACTCATGCCGACCTGCGCCGCGAGTCGGCCGCAGGCTTAAAATCGATCGGATTTGACGGTTATGCTATCGGTGGACTATCGGTAGGCGAGCCGGCTGATGAACGTAATGCAATTCTCGATGACTGTTTAACCGAACTGCCGATCGATAAACCGCGATATTTAATGGGAGTTGGTAAGCCCGAGGATCTGATCGAGGGCGTGCGCCGCGGTGTCGATATGTTTGATTGCGTGATACCAACGCGTAATGCGCGTACCGGGTTCCTTTACACGCATAGCGGAATTGTACGAATACGAAACAGTCGATATACCGATGATACGAGCCCGTTAGACCCAAAATGCGATTGTTATACCTGCCGACATTATTCACGTGCGTATCTCAGGCACCTGGATAAATGTGGCGAAATCCTCGGCGCACGGCTGAATACGATCCATAATTTGTATTATTTTCAGGACCTGATGCGGCAGATTCGTGCGGCAATAGAGTCAGGTCGATTCGATGAATTTAGCCGCCAGTTTTACCAGCTTTACCAATCGCCTGAATAAACCAGAGTGTGCGGCAGGAATTTTTAGATCTGCCTTGTGAGAACCTCGGGCTAGTGACATAATACGCGCCGCTTCAGGGGCTGACTGTTGACAGTTAGCGACAGGTTCACCATGACAGAATCTCTGCAACAGGTAGAGCTTCCATATATATAAGAAAAGGTAAATAAAAATGAGTTTTTTTATTAGTGATGCGATGGCTCAGAGTGCAGGCGGCCAATCCGGGTTTGATTTTACTGCCATTCTCCCACTCATTATTATGTTTGGTATTTTCTACTTTTTACTGATCAGACCTCAACAGAAAAAAGCCAAGGAGCATAAAAACCTGGTCGCGGCGCTAAAAAAAGGTGATGAAATTATTACCAATGGCGGCTTACTGGCAAAAGTTACCGACGTTGGGGATAATTTTTTAACCTGCAAGATTACCGAAAAAGTTGAAATAAAAATCCAGAGCCACGCAGTAACCACTGTGCTGCCGAAGGGCACTATCAAGGACCTGTAGTACCTATGGTCAACCAATATGCTGCCTGGAAGTATATTCTCCTCTTCCTGATTATCTTAACTGGTCTTATTTATGCCGCGCCTAATTTGTATGGTGAAGATCCGGCCGTGCAAATTTCTCATCGGGTTAATTTGATAGATGAGGCCGAGCTGGCCAGGATCAGTGATCTGCTTAATAGCGAAGGGGTCGAATATCGTTCGATAGATCTGGAAACCGGCTTCCTGCTTATTAGATTTGACTCGGGCGACCAACAACTAAAAGCCGTCACCCAGATACGCGAAATTTTAGACAATATCGATAATCGTTACGGTGTGGCATTGAACCTGGCGCCCGCAACGCCGGAATGGTTGACTGGTATCAACGCACTACCGATGTATCTGGGGCTTGACCTGCGTGGCGGGGTTCATTTCCTGATGGAAGTCGATATGGATTCCGCTATTGAAAAATCCCTCGAACGCGTAGCTGGCGAAATTCGTATTTTTATGCGCGGTGAAAAAATCCGTTATAAAAGCGTGCAGGTTAACGGCGAAAAGATCAGCACTCGATTTAACAGCGTAGCTGCGCGTGACGCGGCCAGATTGAAGCTCGAAGAAGAATACCGAAATTTTCTGTTTGAAGACACTACCGATGGTCGTAGTTGGTTTGTCGAGTTGAGCTTAAACGCAAACGCATTGCAGGCTGAGAAGAAATCTGCGATCGAGCAAAATATTTCAACCCTGAAAAATCGTGTCAACGAACTGGGAGTGGCCGAACCTGTGATCCAGCGCCAGGGTGATGACCGGGTGGTGGTTCAGCTACCGGGTGTGCAGGATACCGTACGAGCCAAGGAAATCCTCGGCGCTACTGCGACGCTCGAATTTCGTCTGGTTCACGGAAGTTTTAACGACTGGAATACCGCTGCTGCATCGGGCAAGGCTCCATTGGGCGCAAAATTATATCAGCGAAGCGATAAAAGTCCGGTGCTTTTAAAACGCGGTGTAATCGTTACCGGTGACCAGATTGTCGGTGCCGCATCGGGCATTGATACACGTTCGGGTACGCCTAACGTGACGATCACGATGAATGCGAAGGGCGCTGATCGCATGAGTAAGATCACGCGCGATAACATCGGTAAACCGATGGCGGTAGTTTTCATCGAAGATAAGTTCGAATATCGTGAGATCGATGGTGAGACTCGCCGGTTTAAAACCACCGACACACAGGTGATCAATGTCGCTACCATCCGTGATCAGCTCAGCAAACGTTTCGAAATTACTGGTCTCGATAGTACCCGCGAAGCCCGGGATCTGGCATTATTGCTACGCGCCGGTGCGTTGCGTGCACCGATGTTAATCGTCGAAGAGCGTACTGTTGGCCCTAGCCTCGGTCAGGAAAATATAGACAAGGGATTTATCTCGGTAGTCGTCGGTTTTATCGCCGTGCTAATTTTCATGGCGTTTTATTACAAGGTATTCGGACTGGTAGCAAACCTGGCGCTGAGCTTGAACCTGGTCTTAATGATAGCGGTGCTGTCATTATTACAGGCCACGCTAACCTTACCCGGAATCGCCGGTATCGTATTAACGGTGGGTATGGCGGTCGATGCCAATGTGTTGATATTTGAACGCATACGAGAAGAGCTTCGAATCGGCAATTCTCCCCAGGCATCGATATATGCCGGCTACGAAAAAGCATTCGGCACCATCGCCGATGCCAATATCACCACGTTGATAGCTGCCCTGGTCCTGTTTGGATTTGGCACTGGACCCATTCAGGGATTCGCGATAACCCTGTCTATAGGCATCGTCACATCGATGTTTACCGCCATTTTCGGTACCCGGGCAGTCATCAATTTAATTTACGGGCGCAAAACAGTTAGTAGGCTGGCGATATAGGGCATTCTAGAGATGGCTAAAAAACTATTTTCCGAGTTCGATTTTATGGGTTATCGCAAGCCCGCGGTGTTGATGTCGGCGACCCTAATCCTCGTATCCATCATTAGCCTGGCGATCCTGAAACTAAATGTCGGTATCGATTTTACCGGGGGTAGCGTGATTGAGGTCGGTTATCAACAATCGGTTGAATTACAGCCGATTCGCAATGCCCTCGAAACCAGTGGCTTTGGCGACGCGATCGTGCAGCATTTTGGTAGCGCGAAAGAAGTGTTAATTCGCCTGGTACCAAAAGTGGACCAGGATAAAGCCGAACTCAGTTCCCAAATTATTGCTGTCTTAAACGAAGCCAGTGATGTCAGGATTGATGTACGCCGGGTAGACTTTGTCGGACCACAGGTGGGCGAGGAACTTACCGAGGATGGCGGCCTTGCTGTGCTTTACGCGTTAATCGCTATCTTGATCTATGTCTCGTTAAGGTTTGAGTTTCGCTTCTCGCTGGGTGCGGTAGCTGCACTGATACACGATGTGGTGATTACGCTGGGGATCTTCTCCGTGTTACAACTGGACTTTGATTTGAGCGTGCTCGCCGCAATACTGGCGGTCATAGGCTATTCGCTCAATGATACGATTGTCGTTTTTGACCGGGTGCGTGAAAATTTTCGAAAAATTCGCAAAAAAACTGCCCAGGAAATTACTAATATATCGATTAATCAAACCATATCTCGCACCCTGAAGACCTCTTTAACAACCTTGTTGGTATTGCTTTCATTGTTCCTCCTGGGCGGTGAGGTAATTCATTCGTTTGCACTCGCGCTTATCATAGGCGTAATTGTCGGTACCTATTCATCCATTTACGTTGCAACCACATCGGTGTTGGCGCTGGGTATTACCCGTAGCGATTTGTTAATTCCGGAAAAAGAGGATGAGGACCCCAGGCCCTGATCCGATTTTCTTTAAAATAATGTTAGGTACAATCAATATTAGGCAGGTGGCATCATGCAATTAGACCCTGAATTGATCGAAGAATTGAGTTTGCTCAGACGAATCAGTCTGAACTTGAGCGAAGAAGAAATTGATTTATCCACCATTGGCGACCGGACGGTGGTTGCAGCGGCGGGCCGACTGTTCGAGAAGGGTATCATCTCCCACCCGGACGGTGGTCACCTGACCGACAGTGGGCGTGACGCTGTGGAGCACATGAATCGATTGTTTAATCAGCTGTCAACACCGCTCGAACCTATCTAAATCTATGGTTTGATCCCGAATACCTACTCCGGGTTCGGACCCTGTATTTTAGTGACGTAAATTTGATCCTGCTATGAAAATTATGGTTTATGGACTATAAAACCTGTACTACTGCCACTCAAAACCAGATCAATGACGAATTTTTCGGAAAAAAGAGATTTCTTGCGCATGGCAATTGATTGTCAGCTCAGCTTCGTCAAGAAAGGTGAAACCCAGTCGCTTGAAGGTCACGTCGTTAATCTCAGTAGTAAAGGCATACTATTTACCGCGACCGACAAATATGAGGTAGGTGAACAGTTGGATATTGTGTTGACCCCGGCCAATTCACCATCCGCACCGATGGAGGCCAGGGTGGAAATCATCCGTGCAACCTATAATGGTTCGGTATACGAACTAGCCTGCGAAATTACCGGAAATAAATAAATCCGACAGGCTACTAACTCGAGTAATGACTAATCACATAGTCATCGACTATGCGCATAAATTCTCCGGCTATATTATCCCCCTTTAAGGTCACCGTTTTTTTACCGTCCTCGTAGACCGGCGCGACCGGTTGTTCGCCGGCGCCGGGTAAACTGATGCCAATATTGGCATGTTTGCTTTCACCGGGACCATTCACCACGCAACCCATCACGGCTACTTTCATTGACTCAACGCCGGGATATTGATTTTTCCAGGCAGTCATGCGCGCATCCAGTTGTTGCTGTACATCTTTTGCCAGTACCTGAAAATACTCGCTGGTGGTGCGTCCACAGCCGGGGCAGGCAATTACCGCGGGTGTAAACGAACGCAACTCGAGTGATTGTAGAATTTGCTGGGCTATCTTGACTTCTCGTTCCCGCGAAGCGCCTGGATCCGGGGTCAGCGAAATTCTGATCGTATCACCAATTCCCTGGTTCAATAATATGGCCAATGCCGACGTTGAAGCAATGATGCCCTTATCGCCCATACCTGCCTCGGTTAGACCCAGGTGCAGGGCGTAATCGCATTGCTGCGCCAGGGACTGGTAGACGTTGATCAAATCGTCCACTCTGCTCATTTTGCAGCTGATGACGATGCGATTCTTAGCCAGACCGATTTGCTGGGCGAATTCTGCGCTCGACAGGGCCGATTCGATAACCGCCTGACGATTAATGGTGGACAAACCAAGAGGGTCGGCCAGGTTCGCGTTTTTAGTGAGCAGACCGGCCAATAATTGCTGGTCCAGGCTTCCCCAGTTGACACCGATGCGAATTGGCTTGTCATATTTACAGGCAATTTCGATCATTTCACTAAACTGGCTGTCTCGTTTCTTGCCCCGGCCTACGTTACCCGGATTGATACGGTACTTGGCCAGTGACCTGGCACAGGCGGTATGCTGCTTGAGTAATTTATGGCCATTGAAATGAAAATCGCCAATCACCGGAACTTCGTAATCGTCGGCTATTAATCGGTCGACAATATGAGGGATTGCCCGGGCCGATTCCTCGTTGTTGACCGTCACTCGAACAAGCTCGGAACCGGCATCATATAACAATTTGATCTGATTCACGGTCGCGCCAATGTCGGCAGTATCGGTATTCGTCATCGATTGCACCACGATCGCCGCGCCAGCACCGAGCTGTACATTTCCAATCGATACAGATTGAGTGTTATGGCGGTTTGTTAGGGTCATGCAATATCAACTTAAAGAAGTAATTAGGCGTAATAATAATGAACAATGGCGCCCAGTAAAAGAACAAACCGGTTTTATCCCGCCTCGGGTCGGAGTAATGCAATTATGATGCTATTTTACCTGGTTTCGGCACAGGGCAAACTTTCGATCAGATTAAATTCTGTGCTTCTTGCACCAGTGTTTGCACAAGCTTAGCGGCAGGCATTTCACGGTTAAGTGCGGCTGCCTGTCCGTAAAGAAGAAACCTGAAATCCAGGGAATCGTTAGATGACTCCCTCAGTGGGTTGCTCAACGCGTACATGGTTGGGAAATCTGGGAACGCAAGACGGTGAGCAGCCATGGATTCAATATAGTCGTTTTTCCTCGCGCGAGCGGGTCTTCCGGAAAACGCTTTGGTCAGTCGGGTATCATCATCCGTTGCATTCTGTATCGCCTTTCGATGGTCTTCACTGATATTTGTCTCCGGGCAGGAGAGGAAGGCGGTTCCGATCTGCACACCACATGCACCCAGCATAAATGCGGCAGCGATTCCCCTTCCATCCGCAATGCCGCCCGCGGCAACTACAGGAATATTTACCGCATCGACAATTTGCGGCACCAGGGCCATCGTGCCGACGCCGTGATCTTCATGATTGACTGAAAAGCTCCCGCGATGACCTCCGGCTTCCCATCCCTGGGCAACAATGATATCCACGCCGGATTGTTCCAGCTCAACCGCCTCGGCCACGGTTGTCGCGGAACAGAGTATTCGACATCCAGCTTGTTTTAACGCCTTTATCGCATCGACCTGGGGTAATCCGAAATGAAAACTAACCAGTACTGGTTTTATTTCGAGTAATAATTCCAGTTTTTCCCCGGTGAAGGTAAGCAGTGGTTTGCTGACATCCCCGGGAATATCGTTAAGTCCAGCCTGCGAATAAAATGGCTTGATTCTTTCCCGTGTCGACGCGATTACCTCAGGCTGGTTGCTGGGGGTGTCGTGCGCAAAAAAATTCAGGTTGAAAGGTTTGTCGGTCAAGTTGCGAATTTGTCTGGCGTCTTCCCTGATTCGCTCCACCGGTGTTTCTGCATATCCCATGGACCCGATTCCACCGGAATTGCTAACAGCGGCCACCAGTTCCACAGTGGTGGAACCTGCCATTGGTGCCTGGATTATCGGATGCTCGATGCCCAGTAAATCTGATAAAAGTGTATTTGGCCACATAAACTAGATCCCCCGGTTTAATACCTCTGTTAATTGAAACACAGTCCTTTGTCAGTGATAAGCTCGTTATGATAAAAAGTAATTGAGGTCACCAGTTAATTCCTGGCCCAATTGATCCTTAAGAAACCTGTATACTTGTGTCACGAGAATTCTTTCTCAGGAGTTCTCAGTGACAAGCAAGAACTACTATAACCACATAGGAGGATTATTATGTCCGTATATTTAATCGCAGACGTTAAAGTTACAGACGATTCCTGGATACCGGATTATGCAGCTAATGTACACGATATCGTACACAAACATGGTGGAAAATACCTTTCCCGCAGTGCCAATATTACCAACATGGAAGGTGAGCCGCTGGATACAACACTGATCGCGCTGGTGGAATTTCCGTCATTAGAGTCGGCCCAGGCATTTGCAAACGATCCCGAGTATGCCAATTATGGCCAGGCACGTCGGGATGGAAGTGTCAGCCGTTTTAACATAATTGACGACACCGATGTCGCGGGGGCGATCCCCTACCTGGGCAAAGGATAGGCTGGTAATTGTCGGGTCGATCGTAAAGCACAAGATCGATTAGCACTGCCCGGTACCTTCTGGCATGGGGTGGTTGGTCGGCAGATTCGTTGTGGAGAGACTATAGCCGTCGCCGTAGCGGGAATGTTCTAATTCGAAACACAAAAACCCCCTTTGCTGACAATCCAAAGGGGGTTTTTTATGTCTATGAAATCAAAGGTAATATTGATGATCTATGCTGCCACCTCGCCGCCAAGGATGTTTACACTAATAATTCTTACTGGGCTTTCGGTGCTGTCGCTGAACATGTTTTTGCCCTCTCTCCCGAATATCGCTGCAGAGTTTAAAACAGATTATTCGATTGTGAGCCTGTCAGTGGCCGGCTACCTGGGAATAACGGCGGTATTTCAGCTAATCATTGGACCATTGTCCGATCGATTCGGGCGCCGCCCGGTTCTCCTGGCCGGATTGGCGATATTCGTTCTCGCATCACTGGGCTGTATGTCGGCCGAAAACATATGGGTGTTCCTTGCGTTTCGTGTGATGCAGGGCGCTATTATTTCGGGATCGGTGCTATCGCAAGCGGCTATCAGGGATACAGCCCACGAGCAGGAAGCTGCAAGCCGAATTGGCTATGTCGCAATGGCCATGTCAGTTGCGCCGATGTTAGGGCCCATGTTCGGTGGGATGCTAGACGAGTTATATGGTTGGAGATCAAGTTTCGTGTTTTTTGCAATCCTCGGAATTTTAGCATTTGTTCTATGCTGGATCGACCTGGGCGAGACCAACAATAATCCTTCAGAGACTTTCAGGAAACAGTTTCAGGCTTACCCGGAGCTCCTTCGATCCAGGCGTTACTGGGGTTACGCGCTATGCGTTACATTTTCGGTCGGTGCATTTTATGTCTTTATCACCGGTGTGCCGCTGATAGCGGGAACGCTGCTAACCGTATCACCTGCAGAACTTGGTTTCTATATTGGAACTATTACCATGGGTTATGCATTTGGCAGCTTCCTTTCGGGACGGTACTCGAAGCGTTACACATTGACCACGATGATGATCGCTGGAAGGTTAACCGCCTGTACGGGGCTGGTATTGGGACTCGCTTTATTTTCCATCGGATCCGTAAATGTTTTATCGCTGTTCGGTGCAACCGTGTTTGTTGGCATGGGCAATGGATTGACCATGCCGAGTGCTAGTACCGGAGCCATGTCTGTTCGCCCCGGGTTGGCGGGAAGCGCCTCGGGGTTTACTGGAGCGATGATGCTTGGGGGAGGGGCGATATTAACTTCGATCGCCGGTGTAGTTCTAAGTGATGAGGGTGGGGCTTATCAGCTACTGGGCATGATGTTATTTTGTTCGTTGGCGGGACTGGCAGCCGCGCTGGTAGTCCTGCGAATAAACCGGCGTGAAGGGGGAGGAGATCCTCAAATTCCAGTAAATTAGGTTGTTCCGGGACACAATACGTAATGCACGGCAGGTGTCCCCTTGATTCCGATTCACTCAATGGCGCTGGCAGGACGTCCCCGTGCTGCGTTTAAAGCATTCGTTACAGGTTCAACAATATGAACTGGATGCGTAGCAGCTACTGATAAATCCGCAAGCAGTGTCAGTACAGTCGTTTATTGGGTTCTCAATAGCAGACCTCCAATTTTAATATACGAGAGGCAGCCATTGGCACACTGCGGACCAATCCGCGTCCCAGCCCGAAAACCAAATTCCCAGGTTCTGTGTGTGTTAATATTTGCCAACCTTGACTCCATTTGGACTATCAATGGATAAGGATCGTTTATCTCGCAAGTTAGCTGTTCTTCTCCATGCCGATGTAGTTGGCTCAACAACACTCGTCCAAAAAAACGAAACCCTCGCACATCAGCGAATTCAGTCCCTGTTCAAGAGCTTCACCAAAACCATAGATGCCTATCGCGGAACAACACGAGAATTACGCGGAGATGCCCTCGTCGCCGAGTTTGATCGAGCATCTGATGCCGTTGCCGCTGCTCTTGCCTTCCAGGTCATAAATGGGGAGCTTAACTCCACCATCGACGATGACATCCAGCCGCATTTGCGCATAGGTATCAGCCTGGGTGAAGTGATAATTGCTGATAATACGATAACTGGGGCAGGCATTGTATTAGCACAGCGATTGGAGCAATTAGCCGAGTCTGGTGGTGTAGTTGTTCAGGGGGCAATATCAGAGACAGTGCCTAGCAGGATGCCGTTCGAGTTCGTGAGCCTGGGCGAACAAGTGCTGAAGGGTTTCGATCAACCCGTAAGGGCTTTTGCAGCTAATCTGAGGCAGGGTGAAGAGTTACCGACGCCGGAGGCAGAGGCTATTTCGGAACCTGCCAAACCAACTGCCCTGCCAATCCCCGAGAATCCTTCAATCGCGATACTGCCATTTACCAACATGAGCGACGATCCCGAGCAAGAATACTTCGCGGATGGAATCACCGAGGACATTATTACGACGCTGTCAAAAATACCAGATTTATTCGTAATCGCCAGAAACTCCACATTTACTTACAAGGGGACGGCAATCGACGTGAAACAAGTTGCCCAGGAATTGGGTGTTCGCTATGTCGTGGAGGGCAGCGTAAGAAAGGCCGGTCAGCAGGTGCGGGTCACGGCGCAGTTGATCGACGCGTCAACCGGACATCACCTGTGGGCGGATCGATACGATCGTACTCTTACCGATATATTTACGCTGCAAGATGGGTTAACCCGAGAAATTGTTACTGCCGTAGACGTTGAACTTACCGAAGGCGATCAAATCCGCGTATGGCGGGATGCTGCTGGCGATATGGCTGCCTATGAGCATTTTGCCAAAGGCAGGGATTTCTTTTCACAAAACACGAGAAAGGCGATTTCGCAGGGTCAACAGGAATTTGAAAAAGCGTTGGCGTTGAATCCGCAATTTGCTGCGGCCCATGCTTATATTGGCTGGAATCATGCGGTTGCTGGGGTATGGTGGAGCGATGATCGACAAGAGGCTTTTAGTGCCGCACGCGCAGCCGCGGAGGCCGCGTTATCGCTGGATAGCGATCAGGTCGATGCGCTTGGGGTTCTGGCATTCCTCGATCTTTATAGCGATGAACATGACCGTGCCGAGCGCATTGCCGTGGAAGCAGCAACATTGAATCCGAATAGCGCAGATACTCATGATACCCTGGCTATGATTCAAAGCTTTTCGGGTAAGCCGGATGAGGCCCTGAGCACTGCACGGCACGCGTGTCGACTCTGCCCAAGGACACCTGAAAAATTATTGGAACTTGGCCGAGCTTTTTACGAAGGCGAGCGATTCGAAGAAGCACTGGACCCCCTGGACAGGTTAATTTTCAACAGGCCTTACTGGATTACGGCACGCGCTTTCCTCATCGTTACTTCTGTTGGGCTAGATAATAGGGAATTGACGAAATATCACGCAACCGAATTATTGAGAATCCGCCCCAAATTTTCAGTGGGTCGCTGGACCAGGACACTCGCGTATAAGTATCCTGACGATCGTGAGAGATATCTTGATAGGCTGCGCTTTGCGGGCTTACCGGAATAGGTGCGTTTCCTGCTTTAAGTCCAGACTTTGGAACACTCCGGCCTTTGCTGAGGCCTGCTTTTTTTACAATTTTTTGTGAGATGATTACCGGTAAAAGAAAAACCACCCTACGCAGCTGTCTCTTGTGGGTTGGTATATTTTCACTTTCAGGAATTACTATATTTACAGCTCAGCTGCTAACAGATCGATCGGAGAAATCGGTGGTGCAACTGGATGCGAATCCCCAACCGACGGCCAAACAGCAGCATCAGTGATACCTTCTTCACTGGCTCTTCGGATCGCTTCTCGTTTGAACTCCGAGCTATAACGTTTATATCGCTTCGGTTTCGTCATCTGACACCTCCTAGCGCTCTACGCGCCTATTCTAGGTGTCCACCAATTCAGAACAAGACCATCCCGGCCTTAGCGGACGTCCAGAAAATTACGTCGAGCATCTTAGAACGGCCCATTACAGTCACTGATAATTCGTGATAATCTGACCCTATGACGACCAATCATACCAAAGCACCTTTTGCTGCCGCCGTTTATAAACCAGATACTGGCGACAGGATGGCGCTTATGAAATTCGTTGAGAAACAAAAGTCGCTGAATACTCGTGTCGGAGGAGTTCTTCAGGAAGCGCTCTTCAACTCAGAAGGTGGAATAGTAGGACTTAATGCCATTGATGTTTTAACTAACCGTCGTATCCCTATTACGCATCCAGTAAAGAACGATGATGAGTGCGGCCTGGATGTTTCAGCTCTTGCAGAGACAACCAGTATTATTCGTAACGCTATCAATGATCGCCTGGATCTGGTGGTGGTGGAGAAATTTGGTGAATTAGAGCAAAACGGTAAAGGTTTGATCGATGAGATACTTCAAACTATTGTCGAAGGGATACCTTTACTGATCTCAGTTCCCGAGGCGGCATTGCCTGTCTGGCAAGACCGGAGCGGTGAGCTTGGCAGTGTTCTTCCATTTACCGAAGAAGCCTTCCAGCAATGGTGGAAAAACCTAAAGTAGACTATGCATCATGGGATCAAAACTTGACTTGATGAAAATATCCAAAGCTGACTCTACTCGTCTTAATTCGTCGTCCGCTGTTGGCCGAAGGTTGCTAATCACGATTATGTTACGGGGGTCTTCAAAGGGCTGCCCTTGAGTGATGAAGTCTGAACGGCAGCTTTCCCCTTAGCGGTCGTTCAAATTGCCTGGATTAACTTCGGCTTCCGGCACACAACTGACGTTAGGATTTTGCAACAGAAGCTACCTGCCGACGGCTGGCACACTTGCAACTTGGCCCTGCAGCAATATAAGC
>Ga0164320_10000343_pt1 | contig 14775 bp, 10 predicted proteins | sample GuaBasSediGuay11_FD_113736 | JGI IMG/M metagenome (GOLD analysis project Ga0164320, IMG submission 113736) | Subseafloor sediment microbial communities from Guaymas Basin, Gulf of California, Mexico - Guay11, Core 4567-28, 0-3 cm | ecosystem: Environmental > Aquatic > Marine > Hydrothermal...
CGAAACATTTGAGGTCTCAAGTGATATGCTAGAACAATTCAAAAAAGACTTTCCGCTGGCTAGATCTGTAAGTGAGATAGCTGAACTTAATGCAGCAAAAGCTGATGTAGCTAGTTCGAGCTTTACAGGTGACCCTAAGCTTACGCAACAACCATCATTCGAAGATGAGTTTAACAAAAGAAGATTTATTGAGATAACAAGAAGTGGTAAAAATACTGTAAATAAAAATGGATTAGTTATAAAAGGTGAGCCTCAAACTTACACGTACTATGAAGATGAATGGGAAGCTGAAGGTAATGATACTGAACTTGGTATGGGTTTTGAGGAGTATGCTGAGAAAATGAAGAAGTATCTTCCTAAAGGTATACAAACTGAAGCAGAGGTTTTTGAGGATTTTGATAGTGATGCTGAAGCTGCTGTTATAAACGTTAAACAAACTGAAACTGGAAAAAACAAAGCGGCTTATAAAAAAGAGCTTGGAGAAATAATGAGCTTCATTAATAATGACAATTATAAAGATGAGACGCTGGGTTATATATTTAATGGTTTTATTAATAATACTTATGAAAAAAACCAAGGAGAATTTGAAGTTGATTTCAAAATAAACGAAGGAGAAAGCGTTTTTGACGAGTTTGATAAAACTATAAGTTTTGGTAACACTGGTGAAAGAATGTTGAACGATGAAACTGCTAGAACTGACGAAGAAATAAATAAGTTTAAAGCAATGCTTCAGGAGGATATGCCTAGCGAACTATATAATATTCTTGAACAAGCAGATTTCAAAGTAGAAAATATAGACTACAATGAGATCAAAGCGTTAGCAGAAACTAATAGTGATGTTGCTGTTTTAATGAAGAATTTTGTAAGAAAAAAACAAAAAAATGAACAAATTAATCTTAATAAAAAATATTCAAACGTATTAAGCGAAGAGCAAATGAAGTTGCTTCCAAATAATCCCAACCCAGAATGGAATTATAGGCAAGAAAGAATTGTTGATATAAACAAAAATATAAGAAATCAATATAGAAGTACTCTTGTATCTTCTGGTGTTAACCCTTACGATGCAAACCAAATGTCACGTAACATGGAGTTTGGAAAAGATTACAAGATACCTCAAACATTTACTGACGCTCAAGGTCAAAAAACTGAATATAAAAATGCTTCTTTGTTTAGAGATAAGGTATTTAAATTAACAGACCCTGCTGATGCTATTTCTGATAAAGAGAAAAAAGAATACTTTGCCGCATTGCGTACAGAAGAAAATGAGATTAAGGTTGACTTAGCTAGTAGAATAGAAGATTATACTAAAAGAAACACTCCTGTTGTAAGTCAAATAGCTAATTTAAGATCTCAAATTCAAGCTATAGATGTAGATAGTATAGATGACCAAGAGTCAGCTGATTGGTATACTGGATTACTTTTACAATATCGTGAAATGGTAGATGATTATGAAACTGGGTCATTAAGAGCTGAAGGAATAGTTTTAAGAGATGAGGTAAATTATGTACAAGATATTGGTAAAAATATAATGAATCAAGCTGAGATGCTTGAAAATGTTGAGTTAGCCGCTTGGGCTTCTCAATTTAATTACAATAACTTAGACAAATTCCTAGCAACAGTTGAAACAGAACTAGTAGCACCAGCTATGGTGTTAGGTGGTAAGGGTGTAAACTTTTTTGCGCAAATGGGACAACCCAACGCGGTGTTTTTAAAAGGAAGAGAAATGTCTGAGCTTATTGAAAAAGGAGATATTAATCCTTTAAATTATATAGGTGCTGCTTTAAGTTCGCCTATGGATTATACTGGTTTAGAAGGTAGATCAGTAAATTATTTTAGTAGCGTAACAGAAGATTATCAAAATGAGTTTGCTCCACCTTCTGAAATTAGTGACGTGTTTGATGATAGGTCAGCTTTAACTTTTGGAAATTGGATGACTGGAGCATTAGCAGAAAATGGATTAACTATAGCGCAAGTGCTGGGACCTAGTATGGTCGCTAGAGCTAGTACAGCATTGGTTAAACAAAGTTTAAAACAAAAAATAAAGGAATCAGCAAAAGGTCAAGCAAGTGCTGGTAAGGGTTATTATCCAAAAAAACCTGGTAAAGAATTAATTTTTAATGACTCCAATATAGATAGTAGGTTGTTTGATTTAAGTGTAAGAAAAAATGCTTTACAAAAAGCTAACGCTGTTACAATGGCGAGTTTCTTCACCGCTACTGGAGGTGGTGAGACGGGTAGGTTAGAAGCTAATTATAAAGAAGCGGAGATTCAATTAGGTAAATTGCAAGAAGCTTTATCTCTTACAAACGATCCAAATGAGCAGCAAGAAATTTTATCACAAATAGATTACTATACTAACTTAGCTGAAAGCACTAATTGGCAAAGAACCTTTCAAGGTTTATTATTTGGAACCACTGAAATGTATGCAGAAAAAGTAGGTACTTTACGATATGTTAATAATTTACGTGCTACTAGAAAAATAGCAGGAAGAAAAGGGTTAGAAGATACTTTTGTAAAAGGTTGGAATAAATCTGATTATTGGAAAAATAGAGTAGCGGATTTTGGAAAAGGTGCTTATAATTTAGGATACGGCGTAACTGTAGAAAACTTAGAAGAAGTACTTACAGCTGTTGGACATGGTACTATTAAAAGATTTGTAATGGGTAGTAATGATCCTATACTGAAAGAAGTTAATTGGGATTTGATTGCTAACACAACTTTTGCAAGCTTAATAATGCAAGGTCCTAGCACAGCTAGTCAAGTCAGAGCATTGTGGAATTATGAATCAAGCACATATTCTGATTACAAAATGAGTGTTGAGTACGCAACAAGACGCGCTAAAATACAAGAGCAATTAAATGATTTAAATATTACTCCAGTTAGAAGAAAAGAATTAGAATCAGAAAAAGATAAATTAGACAAACTTGTTAGATTAGACAACGCTGATAGATTAGCGAGATTTAGTAGAATGAGACCTGAGACTAGAGAAAGATATTTAGAGTTGAGAGCTAGACAGAACTTTAATGAACAACAATTATATGAATTAGCTACTAGTGGTAGAGTTGGAGAAGATGGTTTCGGTGAAGCGTTTGAAGCTGCTAAAAAAAGAGTTATTAAAACTAATTCTCAACTAGAAGATTTAATGACTAACACTAAAGATAAAGCTGCTTTAAGGAAAAGAAGAAAAGACCTTCAAAAAATTAATGATAAAAATGGGACCTCTGTTGAATTTGTTGTTCCAGAGGTTGCCAATGCAAACCTTATGCTGTACAATACAGCTAAAGACATTGCAGGTCTTTTAACAGACAAAAACCTAATAGAGTTTAACAGTATAGAAGAAGCGGAAGACTATATTAAAGCAAACAAGTTAGATGAGAGAACTGCAAATTCTATTACGGATATGTTCAAAGAAGGTACAGAAGCATACGCTTTTAATGATGTAAAAAATAATATTTATTTAAATAACAATAAAATTGGCAATGCACTGCTCGGCGTAATGGGTGTTATGAAAACACCAGATAATGGTTTGATTGGTGGGACTTTCCAAAGCATAAGTAATTACGAGCAGTTTAGAGCTGCAGTGTCACCCATACACGAGGTGATGCATGATGAAATTGATAGACGTAAAGTATTTAGTGGTATATATAAAGAAGCTAAAAACGCTGCTTTAGGTGTAACTAATTGGTTAACCACAATGAAAGATGAGGGTAATTTAGACGTAGGTGTTTATAACCAAATGATGGGTGTATTAAAAAAATACAAGATAGGTGCAGATACTACAATAGAAGATGATGTAGATGTTACTGAAATATTAACTGTATTAGGAGAAGCGATTTTAGGTGGATATATAAAAGCTGAAGATATAACAAACATGCACGGGTTAAAAAGTTTTATGAATAGTATATTCTTAAAAACAAGTGGCAACCTAGGTAAAGCATTAGTAGAGTTAACAGATCCTTTTGCTACAGCAGAAGCAATGGCTGATTTCATGAAAGAGTATGTTCGAAAACAAATCATGATGGGTGAGGTTAATAAGGGAATAACACCAGAAGAAGAAAAAGAAAAAATAGCAGAAGAAGTTCTTGGCAGACAATCTGTAGTAGCAGAGACTAACGCGAGAGATACTAAGTTAGGAAAAGATTTAAGAAGTAAGTTTACTAACGAACAACTTGTACGAAAATTAAAGAACGCTAAAGGCGCTGAGAAAAACGCTATAGAAGATATATTAATAGATGTTGCAGCTAAAGTAGGTTTAAAAACTATGGGCTTTGATAGTCGAGCAGGATTAGGTAATATATCATATGATGCTGGTTACAAAGCCGCGAGAGGTAGAGTTGCTGATAGAGATTTGTTAAATAAATTTGACCCTCGTATAAACGATAATTGGAGTACGTATGCTGGTAGTCAATTAAAATTTGATATAAAAAATATATTAGAAGAAAACAAACAAGGTTTAGATTCTGAAAGTACTGATAGTGAATTTGCTCAACAACTTGTAGATGAATCTCAAGATATAGAAAGTAGTATAGATAATGTAGTTCAAGATGAAGTAGAAGCAACTATAGATATATACGACATGTTACCTTCTGAGGTGAAAGAAGAAGCTAAAGAAGAAGTAGATAGAAAAATAAAAGAGAATAATATCGATCTAAGTGATGCTAACTTAACGTTTAAAGAACTACAACAAATAGCTCCATATGAAACATTAGCCAAGTTCTTTGGTATACCTGTTTCACGTATTACAATGCCTTCTGATAACTTGAGAAAAGGAGATGATATTGGGGATATACAAAGATTTATTTTAAAGAATGTAGATAGATTAATAAATACTAGACCTCAAGGTAACGCTGCTTTGGTTAAAACTAAAGGTGTTGAAGGTAGTAATATAAAACCTAAAATAGAAGGTGGTCAATCAGCAGGTATACGTTCAAGAAATTTTTTGAATGAAGAGTATGATAAAGTTATAGACCCAAAAACTGGTAAACAAAAGAAAACAAATAACCAACTTCAATATAAAATAAAACCAGGTAATAGAAAAAGATTTTTATCTAACTCTGGTATCACTAATAATAGAGTAGATAAAGGTTATGTTCCACGAGGTCCTGAATCTCAATATATAAAAGGAGTATTAGAACTACTAGCTAGAAACATGGCTTTAACTTCATTTGGTCAATTAGTGGATCAACAACAAGACAAAGCAGTTGAAGAAGGTAAAACTACAGAGCGTCAAGCAGATACTAGAAAGTCTACTGTTAGACAACAAACCGCTCCAGCCAAAGCTCCAAAGCTTAGGTTTTCAGCTGTAGCTGAAGAAATGGCAAATCCTGATTTTGTGTTTATGAGAGGTCAATTTAATATTGATGACTCTAAGCGTATTGATGGATTGTTTGAGAATAATCTTGACATACAACTTGATGAAGATGGTAAAGAAATACCTGGCTCTAATAAAACTTTTAATCTTAAAACTCAAAAAGGTATGGATCAATTTTTGGAGGCATTCAAAAATGATTTAATAAAAATTAATGGGTTGGGAAGAAAATTTTGGTTTACTTATGGTAAAGACGATAAAGTTAAAACATCTGTAGTTACATATTCTAATGCTAGCTATAAATTATCAATGTCTGTATATAAGTTAGGTGATACAATTGATGGTGAAAAATTAAAGGCAGGTGATCCTAGAATAGGTATGTTTAAAAAGCCGGATGAAGCTGCACGATATCAAAAATTTAAAGACGCAGTCTTTGCTATTGGTAATGATCCAGATACTAAGTTTGGTACCGAAATGGAAGATATTGATTGGACTCTAACTAAGAACTATAAAACCATGTTTGGTGATAAGGAAAAGTATAGAGAGAAAATCATTGAAGGTCTTGAAAATGGAGATATAGAGAAGTGGAATGAAAATGTTGCTAAAGTTCACAAGAACATGTGGAAGATTTTTAGTAAGTTAATGAAAGATCAAGAGACTAAAAATAAATGGGCTCCTGCTATTGGTTCGTACTTAAAACTAACTGCTAATGATGCAACATCATGGCATAGATTAGGAGCTCAACTTATAGGTTATTCTAATGAATTAACTAAAAGAAAACCTACTGACAAAGGAAAGATGCCAAAAGGCGGTTGGAAAACTATAGAGTTTGAACACGCAATGCCTGCAACAGCCGCGTACATTTATTTAATGGATGCGATCTTTAATGATGTAGACTTTAATACTGCTTATGAGTTAGTTATAGATAACTATAAGATGATTGTTTTAGATAAAGCAATGGATGATAAGTTGCGTAATGCTAGAACAGCAAATGGTTATAGCTTACAACAACGTATGCCAGATACATGGAATGTAATAACAGGTAAATTCTGGGAAAGATATTTCAATGAAATAGTATTTGCTCAAGATGGTGGTATAGATCCTAGTTCTATAAAAGGATTAGATGGTAGAACATTTGCGGATATTTATAAGATTGACGCGCAAGGTCAACCAACTACTGTGGCGGTACAAAAAGCAAAAGCAAAAGCTGTTCCACGTAATCTTAGTATCACACCTAAACAAGTAAGACCAAAAAGACAATCAGTAAGTAATGATGAAGTTTTAAATAGATTAGATAACTTACAAAAAGCTTTTACATATGCTCAAAACCCTAACAATCCAAAGAAAGGAATAAGCGTATATGACTTTGATGATACATTAGCTATAACTAAGAGTAAAATAAAAGTAACATTAAATGGTAAAACATTTAAAATTGACGCTACTAAGTTTGCAAAAGATTCTCAAAAGCTAGAAGATCAAGGTGCTTTATTTGATTTTTCAGAATTCAATAAAGTAGTTGATGGTAAAAAAGGACCACTGGCTCGTAGACTTAAAAAAGCAATAGATAAGTTTGGTAACAAAAATATTTTTGTACTAACAGCGAGACCAGCAGCAGCGGCACCAGCTATATATGAATTTTTAAAAGGTATTGGAATGGAATTACCTTTAGAAAATATTATAGGATTAGAAGATGGTAGTCCACAATCTAAAGCTAATTGGATTGTAGCTAGAGCAGCTGAAGGTTATAATGATTTTTACTTTGTAGATGATGCGGTTAAAAACGTTAGAGCAGTAAGCGATGCTTTAAATGTTTTAGATGTAAATTCTAAAGTTCAAGTAGCTAGACGTAGAAACAGTGCTGCTATGAATCAAGAGTTCAACGATATGATTGAGCGTAAGACTGGGATTAAATCCTTTAAAAAGTTTTCTAAGACTAAAGCAGAATTAGTAGGTGCTCAAAAAAGAAGCAAGAACTTTTTTATACCTGCTTCAGCTGATGATTTTGTAGGTTTATTATATAGCGTGTTAGGTAAAGGTAAACAAGGTGATGCTGATATGATGTGGATAAAACAAAACTTGTTAGATCCATTTGCTATCGCAATGCAAAATATTTCTTTATCTAGAATTACTTTACAAAACGATTACAAAGCTTTAAAGAAAGCTTTAAATATTGTACCTAAAGATCTTGAAAAAGTTATTCCAGGTTCTGTTTTTACAAAACAAAATGCAGTGAGAATATACATGTGGGATAAGTTAGGTTATAAAATTCCAGGTATTAGTAAGTCTGATTTAAAAGAAATAAAAGACTATGTAAACGAAAATGATTATCTTAAGATATTTGGTAATGAAATTATCAGCGTAATGAAAGGTCAGTCTTTAGCAGAACCAAAAGCAGGTTGGTTAGCTGGTACTATTACGACTGATTTGCTTGATTCATTAATGACAAATACTAGAGCTTTTTATTTACAAGATTGGCAACGTAATGTAGATGTAATATTTTCTGAGCCTAATTTAAATAAACTTGAAGCTGCGTTTGGTAAACCTTACAGAGTAGCGTTAGAAAATATATTAGGTAGAATGAAATCTGGTATTAATAGAAATTTTTCTGGTGATAGTTTGACTGGAAGATTTACAGATTGGATGACGAACGGTATTGGTGTAATCATGTTCTTTAACACTAGATCAGCTCTGCTTCAAACTATATCAGCTGTTAACTTTATTAATCTAGAAGACAACAATATACTAGCCGCAAGTAAAGCGTTTGCAAATCAAAAACAATTTTATAAAGACTTCATGATGATAATGAACTCTCCGTTCTTACAAGAAAGAAGAGGAGGTTTAAGGTTCAATGTAAATGAAAGTGATATAGCAGACATGGCTAAGAAAGATGGTATGAGAGGTATTATAGCTAAGTTGTTACAAGTAGGTTTCCTACCTACTCAGTTTGCTGATAGTTTAGCAATTGCTTCAGGTGGTGCTTCATTCTATAGAAACAGGGTTAACACATACCTCAAACAAGGTATGGAACAGAAAGAAGCTGAAGAACAAGCTTTTATAGATTTTAGAGAAATAGCAGAAGAGTCACAACAATCAAGTAGACCAGATAGAATATCAATGCAACAAGCTGGTTCGTTAGGTAGATTGATTTTAGCTTTTGCTAACACACCAATGCAGTATGCTAGATTAATTGGTAAAGCGATAGATGATTTAAAAAACAGAAGAGGTAATTGGAGGTCTAGTGTCTCTAAAGTTATTCATTATTCATTAGTGCAAAACATAATATTTACAGCAACGCAACAAGCTTTGTTTGCTATAGGTATGGGAGATTTAGACGATGAAGAAGAAGAGAAAAAAATAACTAACACCGCTAACAATATGCTAGATTCTTTATTAAGAGGTCTTGGATTTATGGGCGCTGTAACATCGGTTATTAAAAATTCTATATTAAAAGGATTTAAAGAAAGTGAAAAAGATAGTCCTAAGTATGAAGAAATTGCTTATGAGTTTTTAAGATTATCACCTCCACTTAGTAGTAAAGTTTCAAGAGTTAAAAGCTTCGGTAGAACAATGTCGTGGAACATGGACGAAATGAGTTCTATGGGATGGGATATACAAAACCCAGGGTTTTTAGCAGCTGCTCAACTTGTATCAGCAGCATTCAACCTACCTATTGACAGGTTAATTGTTAAAGCAAAAAATATAGATGATGCTATGTCTAGTGAGTTAGACATGTGGGAGAGATTGTTTTTACTAGGTGGTTGGCAAGCTTATGAGCTTGGTGTAGATAAAAAAATACGTCCACCTAAAAACCGAGGAAGAAAAAGAAAAAAGAAATTTAACCCAGCTGTTATAAGCGGCGGCGTTAAAATAAAAGGAGTAAAACTAAATTAAAAAAAATATGTGGAAATTAACTAAAGATTATTGGAAAAACATGTGGTGTAAATTATGTAGCTATATGTGTAATTGTAATAAAGGTAAAGTCACTATGCCTAAACCTACTAACATGCAAGGACCTAAATAACATATGAGAAAATTATTAACATTACTTTGTATACTCATAACTTTTAATTCAAACTCTCAAGATAAAAAAGGTTTGTTTAAAAGTATTTATGAAGACTTTTTAAAATATAGTACTTTCTATATTGCTGGAGATGTTCAAAATTCTAAAGAGAACGCTCCTAATTATTTTGTAAGAACAAACCCTAATGGAAGTTTGTATGATGTACCTGTAGTAGTTGATGGTACTGAATATTATGACTATGATTATCGCTATGGATTTGGTGTTCGTAAGATAGCTAGGTTTGATTACGAAATGAAAGGCAAACAATACTACGACGGGACTGAATCTAATGTAGCTATGACCGCTCCTAACTCATCTGTTAAAGGATTTGAATATGTATTTCATACTGAAAAAGAAAGATCCAGAGATGATGTATTTCAAAACCATAGATATTTTCTAAAACATAGTGGTAAACATCATATTGTTAAAATAGAAAGTAGAAAACAAGGAAAGGTTAATTTTAATTATAAGTCTGCTGAGATAAGAGCTAAACTACCTATTGGTAAAAAGTTTAGTTTATCTGCGGGAGCTATGTATCGTACACATGACCGCCCTTACGGATATAATCCTGTAGAAATATGGTTAAACGAAACTAATGCTCAAGGTCAAGCTATTAACCCGTGGTATACTCTAGGGTTTTACTATGGTTATGACGATATTTATTATACGTATGAAGATAGTTATACAGGCGAAACAGTATCTGATTGGTACTGGATTAATGAAGAAGGTGAAACTATAGCTTATACAGATCTGCAATTTAGACAAACAGTATTTACTGACCTTATGAATCGCTATAACAATGAGATATGGGCTGATATAGATACGTTTGGCGTTGTATCTCCTGTGATCGGTTTTGACTATTATCATTATAAAAATAATTTTTGGCTACACTCGTATGGTTCTTATTTATTACCATATCACAACTACGTAAAAGGTGATGAGGCTTTTAGTTATTTTAATAGAAACAACTGGGGACTTGGAGGATTAGTAGAAGATGCAGGTAAAGAACAGTGGAAAGATTATCAAGCTGGTATACAGTTTGGATGGAAGCTTAGTAAAAATGTAGGAGTATTCTTTGAAGGTGAGTATACTAAATTCTGGGATACTAAAATATATAACAGTTCAGTTGGTTTGAACATAACACTTAAATAATGAAATTATGGAAAATTGTCCTTTATGCGGCGGCTATTGCGGTCTTTGCTAGTTGTAGTAATTATAAATTTGCTACACAGTCAGATATCATATACTTAAAAGAAGGGCAAGATGCAACTTCTGTATTTAAAAATTATGATGCTGATATTATTAGATTAGAATTTACAACTATAACACCTAGGTTTTATTATAATAAACCCTATTCTTATTACTGGCACACTAGGCCATTGTGGTTAGATTATAATTTTATATATGATCCTTGGCACTTTAGTCATTATTCTTTTTTCTATCGTCCTTGGAATTATTGGGATTGGTATATGAGACCGTGGAGACCAGCTACTAATTGGACACAGGGACCTTATAATAATTCAGGTTATAATGTAGTTTATAATTCTAGCAGAAGAGTATCTAGATCTTTAGAAACTGCAATAGCAAACAATAGAGCTAAACCTAGAGTTAAACCTACAGTAATTATACCAAGAGTTAAACCTTTAAATAATTCTTATAAACCAAATTATAATTATAAACCTAATAGTAATTATAAACCTAATAACAATTATTCTAAACCTAATAGTAATTATTCTAACCCAAGTTATAATTCTAGACCTAATTACAATTCAAACACTATAAGTAAACCAAGTAGTAATAACAATATAAGTAGAGGAAATGGAAGCACCCCAAATAGGAGAGGACACTAAAGTGACTCTAGATCTTAAGACAATAGGAATAATAGTAGGTTTTGTAATATCATTATCAACAATGTGGTTTACATTACAGGCTGATATAGCTTTGGCTATGGAAAAACCTGAACCAAATATATCTAGAACTGAGTATGATTTAAAAGACGAATTAATACGTCAAACAATTATGGACACGCAAGAAGATGTAGATAAAATACTAGAAGACCTTGGTAAGATTGATGAAAGATTATATGATATACAAAAAAATAGATAATGAAATATTTAATTTTAATTTTAATACCGCTATTATCTTTTAGCCAACAAGATGTTCCTGAAGAATATTGGATAACAGATAATGAGTTTGAAAAAGCAATTAACTCTAATGAAGCTTTTGGTGATGATAACACTAAACCTGTAGTTGTAGAATTTTGGGCTAAGTTTAATGAAACAAATTGCTTCGCTGATTGGGATAAGTTAGAAGATGTAGTTTACTATAGAATAGATATAGCTAAAGCTCCTATTGCTAAAAAGAAATATAGAGTACGAATGGCTCCAACCTTAATTGTTTTTAAGGACGGTGTTAAAGAAGTAGTATTCAAAGCTGGATTAGATCTCTTGTTGCCAGCTGATTTAAACGAAATACAAGAATCAATAAACGAAATAAATAATGCAAGTAAATTTTAAGTTATGACTAAATTTGGACAAAAATTCTGCAGCAAACACCCCTTAAAACAAGAGGGAGATATTGTGGATATTCCACAAGAACAAAAAGACGCAGCTAAACTTGGTGCGTCTGGAAATCTAGGTTTGATTGGGGGTACTGCTAGCGCGGCTATCAAAACTCTTTTTAAAAATCCTATAAGTACTATTAAACAAATATTTAATAAGCCAAGTGCTTCCGCAACAACAGGTACCGGTGGAGGCTTTAAACCAATAGTAACAGGTAATAAAGTTTATGATACAAAATCTATTAATAAAGCTTTTGAAAGTAGATTTGGTCCATCATCTCAACCAAAAAATAATATAAAAAGAATGGCTGGTGGTTTTTTTAATGCTCCTAAGCAATACAAGAGAATGGCTCTTAAGCCACCTAACTATAAAAAACACACACCTTAGTGAAAAAGAGAAAATTAAATAGTAAAAATCCTAAGTATTATCCAGTTGAAGAGGATCTGGTAAAAGAAACAAAAAAACTAATTGCCTCAATTCCTAAAGGTAAACGCACTATAAATGTTTACGCTATATATAGTCAAGATTAAACACTAATAATGAAGAAAAAAAATAAAACAGGTGGTGGTCCTTGTTGGAAGGGTTACGAAATGATAGGTATGAAAAAGAAGGGAAATAGAAAAGTTCCTAACTGTGTACCGAAGAAAAATAAAAAATAAATAATTATGTATATACAACATAGAAATATGTTCTTACAGAAAAAGGGAGATGATATCTCTATTGATCCTAAGAACAAGGGAAAGTTTACAGCATGGGTTAAAAGAAACATGCCTGGTAAAAGTACTTGCGATGCAGCTGATGCTGTGATGAGAAACAAATCTAAATATTCTGGCAACGTGGTTAAGATGGCTAACTATGCTAAGAACTTTGGATGTAGTAAGGAAAAATAACATGGAAAAAATTAGCGCGCATATTACCTACGCAGAATCAATACACTCTAACACGGCTAAGCGTAGAGGCATAGATAACACCCCTAACCCTACCCAGGTAGATAACATGAAGCTAACAGCAGAAAAGATATTTGAACCACTAAGAGAGTGGGTGGGTGGACCTATAAAAGTTAATTCATTTTTTCGTTCTGAAGTTTTAAACGAAGCAATTGGAGGGTCGGCTACTAGCCAACATTGTAAAGGCCAAGCTATTGATATTGACGATGTTTATGGTAAGAAAAGTAATGCTGAAATGTATAATTGGATTAAAGAAAATTTAAACTTTGATCAGATGATTTGGGAATTTGGTACAGACATGCAACCTAACTGGGTTCATGTATCTTATGTTTCAGAAGAAAACAATAGAAACAAATGTTTAAAAGCATATAAAGAACAAGGTAAAACAAAATATAAAGTAATATGAAAGACGCAGCTTACGAAAAGTCTAATAGAAAAATGAGGGCTAAGTATAAAAAAGAAACTGGTAAAACCTTAGGATCAAGACAAACAACAGGTACTGGTAAACGTAGAGTGTCATTTGCTTGTAGATTTGCTGGGATATCTGGAGCTATGAAGAAAGCTAATGGAGAACCAACTAAATTAAAATTGGCTTTAAAAAAATGGGGATTTGGTAGCAAGGAAGCTGCTAGAAATTTCTGTAATAAAAACAAAAGTAAAAAATAGGAACAAAATAAACTGGGCGTACCATACCCAAAAGTTCCTGTAACCAAGGGGATCTCTTTCGAGGTCCCCTTTTTTTTGTTACCCATCACAAGCTACGCACTCTTCCATAGCTTTACTAGCTATATCTCCACGTAACACGGATTCAGTTCTCATATAGTATAAGGTTTTTATTCCTTTTTTCCACGCATCTAAATGCACTTTGTTAATCCACTTAGGATCTGCTTGAGCAGGAAAAGCAAGGTTTAAACTTACAGATTGGTCTACATATTGCTGGCGTATTCCAGCTTGTCTTACTAATTCTAACTGGTTAAGCTCTTTAAATGTTTTAAATACTTCTTTAGTATTTTCATCTAAACCATTTATATCTTGTACCGATCCTCCATCTTCTAATATTTTATCCCATACTTCTTTGGTATTTAATTTTAATTTTTCTAATACCCTAACTAATGTAGGATTTTTTCTAATAAAAGTTCCTTTAGCTGATTGCTCTGTAAAAACATTTGCAGCCCATGGTTCTATTCCGGGCGAAACGTTTCCTGCAAGTTTTGAATTACTAACAGTGGGAGCAATAGCACGCAGATGAGTATTACGCATACCAGTGCCAACGCACCATAAAGGCTCGCCATACTCCTCAGCAAGAGCCATACTAGCACGTTCGCTTTCGATTTTAATTTGACTAAAAATTCTTCTTGTTTCATATTGTGATAATAAACCTTCAAATGGTAATCCTTTATCTTGTAAATAAGTATGCCATCCAAGAACACCAAGACCTAATGCTCTACCTTTTTCAGCAGAACGAACAGAGTTCTCAAACCCTTTTCTATATTTAGCTCTTTGTATAAACTCTTCTAACACTCCATCAAGAAACCATATTGAATCATAAATAATATTTGTATCTTTCCATTCATGATACTTAGCTAGGTTTAAACTAGATAAGCAACATACAAAAGAATGGTTTTCATCTGTATGTAAAACTATTTCACTACAGATATTTGTCATGTGTACTTTTAAAGCGTTGTCTTTGTAAGCCGCTGGATTTTGTTTGTTAGTGTTCCCTTTAAAAAGGATGTAAGGTTCTCCAGTAGCTTTACGCTTTTGAAGTAGTTTTCCCCAACGTCTTCTAGCTCTTCCATTTCCACTAATAAGCTTTCGCATAAATTTATCGCCGACGACAGCGCATTGATGTAGGTTAAGCGATTGTCTGTTGACATCTCCTTTAGGTTCTCGTATCTC
>Ga0164320_10000344_pt1 | contig 14716 bp, 14 predicted proteins | sample GuaBasSediGuay11_FD_113736 | JGI IMG/M metagenome (GOLD analysis project Ga0164320, IMG submission 113736) | Subseafloor sediment microbial communities from Guaymas Basin, Gulf of California, Mexico - Guay11, Core 4567-28, 0-3 cm | ecosystem: Environmental > Aquatic > Marine > Hydrothermal...
CAGTTAGCTGAAGTCTATGCTGGAGCCGAGCGACTCGCCCTGTCGATAGGCAACGGAATCGAGCGCGGGCACAGCGGTGGTTCAGGGTTACGGGCAATCATGAGTTTAAATGCGCTAACCGGACAACTAGGACGCGTTGGCGCTGGCATATTTGCCAAACCCGGGCTGGCATTCCCGCTAACCCCGGAGAAACTGCAGCGTCCTGACCTGGTGCCTGTAGAGACGCGTACTTTTAATATTGTCGACATCGGACGCCACCTGCTCGATGAACAACTCGACCCGCCGATTAAGGCTGTTTTTATCTATAACCATAATCCGGTTTGTACCCACCCGGATCAAAATCGAATGCGTCGTGGCCTCAATCGTGAGGATTTATTCGTTGTCGGCGCCGATGTCGTCATGACCGACAGCATGGCCTATGCCGATGTCGTGTTACCGGCGTGTTCACATTTTGAATTTGACGATATTTATGCAGCCTACGGGCAAAGCTACCTGCAACGGGCTGAACCGGTGATCCCGCCGGTCGGTGAATCGCTGCCCAATACTGAAATATTTCGTCGACTCGCTGCCCGCTTCAATTTTGAAGATCCGATATTCGTGGAATCAGATGCACAACTGATGGACGCCGCGCTCGATGCCGATGACCCGCGTCTGAACGGACATCGCCCCAGCGAATTACCACTCGATCGGGCACTAATAATGAACACCCTGGACGAAGAGGCGATATTAATGTGCAATACCGTCGAACCCGCCACGACCTCGGGAAAAATCGAATTATACAGTGATGAACTGGAGCAAAGTTTCGGTTACGGTGTTCCCCGTTACGAAACGGTCGCAAGTCAACTGCCGCTGATGCTGATTTCACCCTCGTCGTCAAAACGGACCAACGCCACATTCGGTGGCGATGCGGCATCGCAATTAACAGAAATCATTGAAATTCATCCCGATGATGCGGCGGCCCGGAGCATTAGCGATCGCCAACGCGTGCGCCTGTGGAACCAGCTCGGAGAAGTCGAACTCACTGCCCGCGTCAACGATTCGGTAGCACCTGGCGTGGTATATAGCCCCAAGGGCACCTGGTTACATACCAGCTCGACCGGCCAGACCGTGAACGCGTTGATTTCGGCCGATCTCAAAACCGATATAATGGGCGGCGCCTGTTATAACGATACCTTTGTCGATTGTGCACCCCTGGATTCGGAAGAGTAGGTAGAATAGTAATTCACCAGCAAGACCTGACTCAACCCTGGCGGCTCCAGACCAATCCCGCGACAGCCATGTCCTCGGCGGCGATGCCGGTCAGGTCGACGATAGTGATGTCATCGTCTGAGGTGCGTCCTGGTTTATCCCCGGCTAATACCGTCCCCAGCGCGATATCCACATCGTCGGAAACTAAACCATTGCGAACCGCATGACCCAGGTCGCCATGGTGTACGCATTGATTATGATCATCGACCATGATCACCGCGGCCCGGGGAAATAAATGGGCATCGAGCTCCTGCTTACCTGGATTATCTGTACCCATTGCCACAATATGGGTACCAGGCCGGACATCCTCGGCCATAATCAATGCAGAATCCGACGGGGTTGTCGTAATGACCAGGTTACAACTTTTTAGCAGGCCTGGAATATCCTCGGCAACGGCCACCGACAAACCGGCTTTTTTCATTCGCTCGACATAGTCACTAACATGCGAAGCAGTCCGTCCATATACGATGATGGATTCGATTCCCAGCAGCTTGCTGGTCCACCTTGCCTGTAGTTCCGCCTGCTCGCCAGTGCCAATAATGCCCAGACCAGTGATGTTGGATGGTGCGCCTGCCTGTGCGGCCAACGCGCCGGCCGCTGCTGTCCTGGCGTTGGTAAGCCAGCCCTTATCATCCAGGATACAGGCAGGAATGCCGGTTTTAGCGCTAAGCACCACCATCATGCCGCTACTGGCTGAAAGCCCCATTTTGGGGTTGTCGAAAAAGCCGCAGGCGATCTTGATCACGAAAGTGTCACTACCGTTAAGGTGGCCATATTTGATATGGCACTCGCCGCTGTGATTATTCAGGGGATCGTTCAACTGTAGCATGCCTGGTGCTGGAGAATTGACCTCGCCCCGGGATTGCGCGATGAGTGCGCCTTTCACCGCGTCGAGGATTTCTGTCTCGCTGAGGCTGGCCTGAATGGTCTCCAGCGAGATAACCGGAAGAGTCGTCATAAAATAATCCTCATATTAATTGTGATCTGCAGATATAGCCTTTTAATGTTCAGCTGGGTGCACTTCGTTTTTGGGTTAAGGGTTAAGGGTGAATAGCCATTATTTATTCATTTCCAATACTGAACGGAAGGTATCTAGTGCAATGTTTCGCCCACAAATTACTACCGCTATGCTCCTGGTTTTATAATCACCGGCGGTTTTGAAAGCGGCTCCCAAAGCCACCCCTGCAGCTCCTTCGATGATGAAATTTTCATTGGCAGCCATCTCGCGCATGGCGTTGGCAATCTCGTCTTCGCTAACCAGTACATGCCGATCAATTACCTGCTGACAAAGCGGGAAGGTGATAGCGCCTGGTTCCACGCCTCCAGCCGATCCGTCGGACAGGGTTTTAGTCTCGGGGGTGTCGTAGATCTCGCCTCTCTCCAGGCAAAGATGCATCGCTGTTGCATTTTCAGGCCAGCATCCGATCACGTCTATCTCCGGACGTTGTGCTTTCAGATAGCTACCTATACCCGAGATCAAGCCACCGCCGCCAACGCAGATATAGACCGCTGCCAAATCCGCACATTGTGCCGCCAGTTCCAGCCCTATGGTTCCCTGTCCAGCAATAATATCCAGATCAGAATAGGGAGATACAAAAGTCCTGGCTTCCTGTTTAGCGGCAGCGCGTCCGGAAATCTCCGCCTTTACACCGTTACCGGGTACCAGGACTGTTTTTGCTCCCAGGCGCTTCATATTTGCGAGTTTCAGGGGGGATATGGTCTCGGGCACGTATACGGTAGCTTCCAGTCCAGCCACCCGGGCTGCCTGAGTCGTGGCCATTCCGTGATTACCCGATGAGGCTGTGATGATACCCTGTTTTCGCTCGCTATCATTGAGGCATAACAATTTGTTCATAGCCCCACGCATCTTAAATGAACCAGTGCGTTGCAGGTGTTCCCCCTTCAATAGAAAACGAGTGCCGGTTCGCTCGCTAAATATGCCCGACTCATCAAGCGGAGTTTCCCGTACGCCACCATCGACGGCCTTAATTCGCGGGTCGGCGGCAATGATATTGGCAACAAGGTCTTTCATAACTTATTCTCTATAATTTAAGTGGACCAGGCTACCGCTCGTATTCCATCAGTACCGGCTTTGCCCGCTTCTCGAGCAATTGCTCCTCGGCGCTTAACTGGCTCTCGGCAAATATAACCCGGTATTTAATCGCCGTATTTGGCTCACTTTCTGCACGGAATGCCCTGGCCTTTCTTTTAGCATCCTTAAATTTTTGAAACTCGTCCTTCAGCTCGAGATTTTTGACCAGCCCTATGCCATCAGAACTGCAAATCTTGTAAAGATAATACGGCATCGCTTCTAACTCTAAAAATTTAATCCCAATAAGCTGAAACCCGGCTTCCGGGCTTAGCTATCGCCCAAATGAATCTCAACGGGCTTACACAGTCAAATAAGATGGCCAGGAATAAGATTCAATATATCCTAGTCTACTACGAGCCGGAGCAGATAGAATAGGCTTCATGAATATTAGAGTTTTAATCGATACCCATTGTTGCCGGTCCCCGACCAGCAGGTAGTCGTCTGACACCATGACTAAATATACGGAAAAATTCGATGCAACCGGGCTGAACTGCCCGCTACCGATATTGTGGTCCAAAAAGGTATTAATGCGATTGAAAAGTAGAGATGTGCTCTACGTAATTTGTACAGACCCCGATTCCGTCAGGGATTTCGATGCATTTTGCAGCCATTCCGGCAACGAGTTATTAGAAAGCTCGGTATCAGGGGGCAGGTACCACTATTTCGTTAAAAAGGTATGACGAAAACCCGGCCCTGTTCTGCAGTTCAGGTAGAAATTTAACAAAGCATTCAGAACCGGGGGATGAAACAGAAAGTGATTATCAGCGGGTTGAGGAACCGCCTTCCCGGCTAAACTAATCCAGTGGCTAACTACTGGCAACTAGGATTCGCTGTTTCGGATAGCCAGATAACTGTCCAGGGCCTGTAGGTAGGGCACATACACTTCGGTAAATCCCCAGCCATCTGCGTCCCAAAAACGATCTTCCAGCGGATCCCCCATCCTCGAAAAATAAGCAATTAACGATTCGACAATTTCGCGGCCACTGGCTCCTAAACTATCATCCAGGGCGATTAATGACTGGGCAAATAATCCGTTCATCTCCATTAGATATTCCACGTTCATACTGTCGTCGACCCTGGGATCGATAAAAATTCTTTTATCGCTGTCATAATAATCGGTGACCGCAGCTTTCAACACCCGCCCGGCAACTTGCGAATAACGAGGATCGCGAAAATATACGGCAGCATCGGTAAATAGTTTTGCCAGGTGCGCGTAATCCGACATCCCGCTATCCAGCAGCCACTGCCGGTCGGTAACCGAGTAGTAGCGCTTCATGCCATCCTGCCTGACAATCATCGATGTTAGAAAATCGAGCGATTGCCTCAGCTTTTTATCCAATTCTGGATCTTCCGAGTATTCGAGAATCTGGATCAGGTAGCCCAGGGTCATTGCCAGATGGTCGGTAAAGATCTTGTCCATAACCCGGGGTTTGGGTGTCGATTCTCTTTGCTTCCTGTTGATGGAATAATAATAGGTGTCGGCAATCTGAAAGTTCATGAAGGTACCTGTCTTTGCATCAAACAAGGTTGAGGTGAGATAGGCCAGGGTTTTATCCGCTGCCTGCTTTAACCCGGATGAAGGGGAAAGTTGATTGATTCGATACAACAATAGGACCGTACCAGCATTCAAGCCGGCAAATTTCTCATAATGTGGTATTTGCCAGTTGCGTTTTTCGGCATAGCGGAAAAAACCTCCTTCTACGGGATCGTATATCCGATCGACTGCCCGCTCCAGGGTTTTACTGATCCAGTTCACCGCCTGCCTGTGGTCGGGCGCGTTTGCATTTTCAAGTAGATACAAAAAGGTACGCGGCAATATAGATTTTTGCCCCTTACCCAGGCCGAATTCGCTCGAATCGAAATTATCTAGTACGCCCTGAACGAAGATGTCATTCATTTTCGGCAAATGGCTAGCATCCATGCTTGTTGGAGGTTCGTAGCTAATGTAGCTCGATTCCATTCCCAGGGCGTATTTTCCAACACCTACTTCGGCCTTTACTTCTCGGAGGACCTCGAGGAAATTATCTCCGTACAGGGTCCCTGAATACTGGTAATAAAGAGACCCGTCAGGGTTAAGGTAGACCGTGTAAGGCAGTCCTGTGGCCCGGTATTTAACATAGACGGCGTTATGTATATCGGTGTCGATGAATACATTGATAAAATGCTGGTTAAGATAATCCGCTACATCGTGACGAACCAGTGTTTTCTCGGCAAATTCGTGACACCAATGACACCACTCTGCCGAAAATAAAAGAAAGTAGGGTTTATTTTCCTGCCTGTTTCTGGATATTACATCTTCGGCGTATTCAACAAAATTGACCAGGGAATCCTGATGTTCGTAGGCAACCGACGGGGTTGCCAGGCTACCCAGGATAAGTGCAACTACAAACCCGAGGGTATTCAGGGTAAATTTACTGGTTTTGGTCAAGTTGTGTTCGCACATACGCAACAATATCTTCGGCACTGGCTGCCGGTTTGATTCTCGCCTCCAGGAGGCGGCCTTGTTGATCTATTACGAGAATATCCAGGGTATGATTAAACACGTAACCTATCGGCGAACCCGCCGACTCGTTCTTTTCGTATGCTATACCGTAATTCTCCGTGATCTGATCGATTACCTCAATGCGGTCGGTAACGCCAATGATGTTCGGATGAAAATAACCGGTATACTTTCCCAGTAATTCTGGCGTGTCCCGATCCGGATCCAGGCTTACGAACAGTGCCGTGACCCGTTCAAGTTCCTGCGCCTCGAGTTTCGAGAACGCGCTCGATAAAACAGAAAGCGTTATCGGGCATACGTCGGGGCAGGAGGTATAGCCAAAAAACAACAAGACCACATTACCCCGAAAGTGCTCGAGTGAAACCGGCCCATCGGATGACTGCAAGGTAAAATCTCCGCCACGACCCACTATTTCCTGTGTCGATATTCCATGGGCCAAGACAGATGTAACCAGTGCGGCCTGGCATACAAGGATCAGGGCAAGATTAGTAAGCCATTTCTTCGAGTACATCGACCATGCCTTCCTCAATTCGAGTAGCTACTTGCATCAGCGGTATCGAGTCAAATAATCGCGCAAATGCGGTTGGTTTTAGAAAACCGATATGAACAGTGGCTTCTTCGATCTTTTGATAGACGACGAAGCTGACGGGCATAAATACTCCCGCTCGCGGGTCGGCGGAGATCAGTTCACTACAGTTGTTCAGGTTACAAAATTCCACTATCTTGTAGCGTTTGAAGCCAATAGTTACGTCGATACCTGCTTCGAGCCTATCATAAATATTGTCGATGTGGTTTATTCTGGTGATACGGTTGTTATGCGCCTTAATTTCTCTGACCAGATCATCGAGCAGCTCATCAAAGTTTTCTGACAGGTATTGTCGGTCTACAATATCCTGATCAACGTTCATAGCCGGGGCCGTTGCAAAACATCCTTACTCCTGTTTCGTCAGGGTTTTGATATAGTTGATTAGGTCCCAGCGGTCATTCTCAGACAGGATCAAACCCCAGGGCGGCATCTCGTTACGACCATTGGTAATAAACCAGAACAGGTAGCCGTCCGCCGAAGAGTCGGAATTGTTCCAGACCCAGAGTTGGCGTGGAAATGTTGTAATGCCATGGGCCGCGGGTCCGTGGCCACTGCCATCGAGTCCATGACAGGTGGTACAGTATTTCTCAAACATTTTCTTACCGCGCCCGAGCGAATCATTCGAGGCATCGACAGGATTGGTTAAAACCGCAATATCGGGTGCGGCCGGACCAAGCATCGCGATGGCCTTATTTTCTTCCTCGGTATACGGGGCATTGTTCATCGGTGGACCCGTGTGGACCCGGTACTTATGGCCGGCCGGGTCTTCGATAGTCGCAATGGTTTGTTCTATGGTTTTCCTCGTAATTTGTGCGCTATCAAACTCGATACTTAGTACTGGCCAGCCACTGGCTGACCTTTTCAAATTGAGGTCTAACACTTTAACTTTAAGTCGACTTTCGAGCTCGGTGGTAAGTGCTTTCGGACTTGCCGGCGAGATCAGGCCTTCTATTTCAAACAATTCAACCTTGAGCGCTGCGAAGCTACTGGTAACGGATAGTAATGAAATCAATATTACGAGCAGTTTTATCGAAAAAAATCTCTTCATAATTCTGTACAATCTCCAACAAATTTAACTGACATGGCGATATTTAAAGGATTCTCGGCGATCCGGATCAGGCAGAGAATTTAATATCCTTGGACACTTCCCAGCGCTCACCGGCGTTATTAATAAATATAACCTTAACCGGGGCTTCCTTGACTGCTTTCAGTTTGAAAGTAAGCAACGGATTGTCGGCGATGGCTGAAGTCATATTGAACCTGGTGACCAGGTCATCACCGTAATACACCAGCATGTTTCTAATAAAAGTTACCGGTATCGCACGATTGAATGTCGGGTTAGTCTCGGTATCCACCTGACCTAATCCGGTAAAAGATGGGTGCTCGAACCTGACTTTGACTTTAAAGACCTGGTCTTTCTTGATTTTCCTCGCGACTCTGATTCGCGGGGGTTTTACATTGCTAGCCATGTTTCTGCTCCTGTAAAAATTTAATTTCGGAATGTTGATCCGGTTGCTGCCGACCCCGAATCAGCCTCCATCCTGGCGTGCAGTAATTCTATCGTCCAGTGCCGCTGCAATCGGCGAATTTGCGCGAATATACTCGATCAAATTTTCAGCGAAAATGTCACCTGTATCGACAATGTTGCTGGCACCGAATAACGGATTATTTTGGAACCGCGTGTTTACTGCCGCAATGGAATACTCTTTATCAGCCAGGATCGGCTGACCGTCGCTCGTAGTCATGGACAGGATCCTCTCGCCCCGGCTATTACCGAGGTCATAGACAATCTTCAATCCGGAGAATCGCATCATATCCCCTCCAACCCGGGAATAAGGATCATTACTGACTACCGAATCCATGACATTTTCGAGCAATACTTTGATTTGCTTACCCAACATCCGATAGGTAAAGACATGGCCACCGGTGGGAATAATATTGTAAACATCTTCTACGGTAATCTTGCCCGGCATCAGTGTCGCGCCGTAACGCCAGGCAGGGAAAAAGCTAATATCGGTCCCGTGCCAGCTTCGCAATGCATCGGTGATCAGGTTACCCAGGGTACTCTGCCAGTAATCCCGGCGGTAGAATATTCCCTGCGCCTGGCCAATCACCTCGTTCAGTATTTCAGCATAAGGCTGGTATGCCTGGTCTACCAGTTTCGCGATTTTCGGATCGGCGGACACATAGTTCGCATTAACTTTTGCTAGCTGGTAGTTGTAACTGACGATCTTTTTATCCCTGACTTCAACATCGAGGCTCGATACATATTCAGCGTGCGCACCACTTTCATAAATGATGGTGTTGTTCCAGATTACCGGATCAAAAACCGCATTGTGCGTGTGCCCACTGACCAACACATCGATACCGTCAATCCTCTGCGCAAACTTCTGGTCATATCCGTAACCACCGTGCGAAATAAATACAATCAGGTCCGGATTCTCCTCCGCCTTGATTTGCGCTATTAATTCTTCCGCTTCACTTTCCTGGATGCCAAATTTCCACCACTGGGCGGCACCCAGAACCGAAGTAGTCAGCGCGGTCCACGGATAAGTCATACCGACTATGGCAACCCGAAGATTGCCGACCTGCTTTATGACATACTGATCGAGGATGGGATCACCCCAGTCCTTATCGACGAGATTGTAGGCGACAACAGGAAAATTAGCCTGTTCAATAAGGCCCAGGAAATGATCCTTATCGTAAATATATTCCCAGTTACCCGGGACCATGGCGTCATACCCTATTTGATTCATGATCTTTACCATCGAGACGCCCTTGTCAAAAAATGAAATTCCGGCACCGTGCCAGGTATCTCCGCTATCAACCAACAGTGTTTTGCCCGGCTTTTCTGCCCGAAACCGCTTGATTATCGTCGCCGCGTAAGCCATTCCCCCTGTCTTGCCCTCGTACTCGGACTTGTCAGCATAGTCACCTTCCATCGATTGTCTTCCCCAGGGTTTCGCTTCATCCTGGTACCTGTAATAGATCGGCCGTAGGTAAGAGTGAATATCGTTGGTGCTGATGATACGGATTTTCTCGGAATCCGACGCCAATGCCAACGACGGTTGACAGGCGGCAAAAAACCACAACAGGCAAAACAGGCGACCGACAAGCGCGGTCCGGCAATAAGGACTGTCGGCCATCAAACTAACAACCCCCAGCGGCAACCTTGGTATCCCTACTCGATGCCCACCTCCCGTGCTGGTTACATTCAGCGACAACCCAGACCGTGCTTTCACCCCCGTTGAGTCGAATCTGTGTACTCATAAATGCTTCACCGTTAAGGGGTGAAAAATAAAAGTTTCCCTTGGTCTGTACCGGATCGTTGAAGCCGATAATCTGAATATTTTTAATGTAATGATCTTCATCCATTGGATGATCCAGCTCTATCTGTATTGGCGCCTGGCTGCCGTCCTCGACCACCGGCGGCAAGGTTATTTTGGGGAGATGTATCCGTTCCATGTCGGTTAAATTTTCCGGATCTTGGGCAAAGTTAAATACCCCGGCCTGCGCCAGGTTGAATAATCCGGGACCGATCGTAAGCGGCACTGCGATACCGCCAACCATCGCATAGCGCAGAAAGTCCCTACGTCTATAATCGAAGCTCATATCAAGTTCTCCTGATCTCAGTGAAGCAAATTACCTGCAACCGCTCGCAGCGGTTGCAGGTTAAAATTAAACTCGATTCAAATATCAGTTCAATACTTTCTTGAGTGCCTCCGGAGAGGGAACCCAACGGACACCATTATTTTGAATACCAGCGGACAGTTCTGTTGTAATCGTATCCCATTCCATCGGGTCTACTGCCGAGGTATCAATTAATGTGGCAACAGTTTCCTTCTTGGTGGTAACCGCTGCTCGGGTACCCTGCGGATTGAATGCGATATTGTGTGGTCCCAGCCCGGTAAAGATATTCTTCAAGGCGACATCTTCCTGGGTATCGATAACGGTGACGATGTCAGACTTTCCTGACTCATTAGCGACCAGTCCGTAACGTGTATTGGCCGGGTTGAGGTAAAGCCGGTTCGCATCGGGACCGGTTTCGATTATCTTGGTCACTTCAAGGCTTTTCATATCGATTACCGCAATGCTGTTGGCTTTTCGCAGTCCGCCATAACATTTTGAACTGTCGGGTAGACATGAGATGTTGCCACCACCGCCGGGAACCTTCACAGTCTTGACCTGATCACCGGTATTCGTATCGAAGAAGACGATTGCGCCCTTGGCTGCGACCATGAAATACTTTCCATCCGGAGTCATAGCGCCGGCCCGGCCACCCTTGATAGGGACCATCTTAATTTCCTTGCGGGACTTGACATCGACAATCGATACACCCTTTGGCTCTTGCTGGCAGGTGCTGAAGACCTTCGAGTCATCCAGGGTAAACATCGCATCCCGGGCACCATGACAACTAATCTCTATGGTTTCCAGCGGCTTTCTGGTCGCGGTATTAAGAAAGGTCAGATAACCGTGATCCTTGTCCAGGATATTGCCGACCACAGCCAGCGGCTGAGTGTAAGCGAAACCAACATGCAACGGTGCTATCACTACCTTGCCATTCATACTGACCGAAAACTTGTCGACTACTTCCTGGGTAAGCAAATCGATGGTCCAGAATTGATCATTATCATACCGCTGCGAAGACCAGACATAGCGAGCACCCGGTATCACCCAGATATGGTGATTTCCTGTCTCTCCCATCTGAATTTTCTTAATCGTTTCACCTTTTTCGTAATCTACTACGGAAACCGTAGGTTCGCCCTGGTTATCGATTAAGAAATTGCCCGACATACCCTCCACCGCTGCCCAGTCCATGCGTACTGTGTTTTGCGGGTCGAGGAATACCAGCGACTGATATTCTTTGCTACTCATACCCTCAGTGGGCGCCCCGAACTTTTTGCCGCCGGTGCTACATCCCGACGCCATAACCACCATCAATACCGCTGTAATATATACCAGTTTATTTTTCATCATGTACCCCCATTAGATACGCTTGAGTTGTATCGTTAACATTAAAATCCTGTTGTTTGCACAGGTTGATCAATCATAAATAAAGACTGCATGGGCCAGCTCGCCCAATGGTCAAAATGTAATAACAAGCTTCCGTTTTACTTCATTCCAGATAACTATCAAATACCAAAGTAACATGATACCTAACACTGTAATTATTGCCATTTTCCAGCCTATCACATCAGGCAGAAAGACCGCTTCACCGAGCTTCATTATCCAGCCGCTGTCTTCCAGCCAAGTCCTGAACAGTGAAGTCGACAGGGCAAAAGCAGCGATTGCAACCCATAACTTTATCTGGCCCTCGCCAGCCCGCCACAGGCACCCGGTCGCACAACCACCGCTTAGCGACATACCAATGCCAAAAATGATGCCACCGAAAAAACTGCCAAACCAGAAACCAATCGAGACCGAAGCGTCCGGATCACGCAGGTCGGTCCACTTCAAAATTGAAAAGCCAATCACGCTGATCACCACCGCAATTATTACCGCTCTGGTCATTTCGGTATCACCGGTCAGGAACGGTTCCCTGAATGCCCGCACAAAACAGAATCGGGTACGCTGCATCACGATTCCAAGGAACAGGCCGAACAACAGAAACCCACCCCGGGTCGGGTAGTCGTAATCATCGTATATCAACGCGATTCCGAAAATTCCAACCAGCACCAGTGCACCCAGGAAGGGCTGCTTATTGGTCCAGCTCGAAGAATGACTCGCTGCCGCTGCTGGTGCCCGACTGGCTCCGGCGAAATCGAGGTAATTGACTTCCAGAATTAGCAATCGAAGTCCGATATAAACACCAATCATCAGGCCCAGCATCATCGCAACACCGGCCATCGACAACGCACTGATTGCGCTATAGAAACCACCAATATTGCAACCAAAGGCCATCGCCGCACCTATACCCATGAGGGTGCCACCAATCAGCCCCTTGATGATTTCAAAGGGTGGTGCGCCCTGTATGCGAAATTGGCGCGCCTGTAGAGCGGCCACAAAAGCACCAACGATCACGCCAAAATTCAACAACGATGTGGAGTAGAGATGGGGAGGAATGATAATCTTGTCGGTGATGTCGAGATTATTGAAGAACCATTCGCCCCAGTTCCTGACGCCATCGGCAGCACTCCAGGGCTTTTCATAGGCGAACATCATAATATTGATTACTGCGAGCAGTATGCCCCCGATCCATGCCGCCCACTGATTCCCAAACAGGGATCCATGGACTTCTCTCAAGGCCGATCCAAAGGTTTGATTATTGTTACTAGTCATGGCTTTGGTTCTTAGGGTGCCTGTTTAGAAATAAACCTTCAATTTACCATAAGAGATAGACGGCTCACTATATGGAGATAAGGATACTCTTGCACAGCCTGATAGATTGTAATTTCGCCATCACACATTTAATCCAGGTATCAAGCGTCAAAGCGGAATGTTTTTCTATCCCGAATGGGAAGGGGCATTATCAATAAGAGCTGTATTTTCACAATCGCTATTACATTATATTATTATTTTTCAACGTCTATCCAAATTAACAAAAAATCAGGATGTAAAATTACACAGACCAGGTCTTCCGATAAACTAGTGATAGAGGCGACCATTTTATTTAGGCCTAAATAAGCTTAGCTAACCAACTTTTTCTAAACTGTCGGATTAACCAGAAATTATTATGAATAAATACACTGAGATATTTGATGCAACCGGCCTAAACTGCCCAATGCCGATACTAGGATCGAAAAAAGTGTTAAATACACTTTCCAGTGGGGATGTGTTGTACGTAATTTCCACCGACTCAGGTTCGCGAAGAGACTTTGAGACATTTTGCAAACAAACAGGAAACGAGTTGCTGGTATCTAACCAGGCTGAAGGAAAATTTCACTACTACATTAAAAAATCCTGATATCGGCATCGACGTAAAATGCTTGCAAAAAATGCCCCGGGATCTAGCCCCCGGTAATATCCATTTAATGTATGCCAGTATCATTTCACTGATAGAATAGTACTGTCTCTGGATATTAGAATTTCAGCAATGAATCTATCAACTTCTACTACCGGTTCGGCTGCGACACAGGCAGACATGTATAACTGTATCCAAAAGGTAGCCACGGGACCCGAGTACAGTAAAAATCTCAGTTTCGAAGAAGCGAAAGCCGGCATGGAACTGGTTTTACGCGGAGAAGCCGACCCGGTGCAGGCGGCGGTATATCTCATTGCATTACGGATGAAACGTGAGACCCAGTCAGAGAATGAAGGTATTTTACAGGCCATTTTAGATGCGCGAATCGAGGTAAAATGCGACGCCGAAGAAATTGTCGATATTGGCGATCCCTATAACGGTCAGCTACGCGGCCTACCCCTGGCGCCTTTTATTGCACCGGTACTATCGGCCTGCGGAATACCCGCATTTTCCCATGGCGTAGGGTCGGTCGGACCCAAGTACGGTATCACTCACAAAATGGTGTTAGACGCCGCAGGTGTCGATGTGAATCGTAGCCCACAGCAGGTGGCAGAGCAGTTGGCGCAAACCGATACTGGTTGGGGATATGTCGATCAAAGCAACTTCTGCCCAGGCCTGTACGCACTGATACCATTGCGCGACAAGATGATCAAACGCACGGTAATCACTACTATCGAGGTACTCGCCAAACCTATCAGCGCAAGCCGGCGAACGCACTTGCTTACCGGTTTTGTACACAAGGCATATCCGGCTGTCTATGCCAACCTGGCGAGGTTTGCCGGATATGATTCAGCCGCAGTAGTGCGGGGTGTGGAGGGCGGTGTTATTCCCTCTTTGCAACAGACATCGAGATTTTATCGCTATGCAGCGGGAAGCGAGGATCGCTTCATAGAAATCGAGCCGACCCAGCTCGGTATCGATCAACCCTCGCGAACTGTACGCTTGCCCGATGGCCAAAAAACGCTTGCCGGGGCATCACAGGATTCTAAATATGCAGCCGCCCGGACTGCCGCTGAGTTGGGAATAGACGCCTTAAAAAATATTCCGGGTGCTGCTCGGGATAGTCTTATGTATAGCGCTGCTATCGTGTTATTACACCTCGAAAAATATCCAAACTTGATAGATGCGGCACGATACGTAACCAGGGTAATTGCCTCCGGCGATGCCCATGACAGGTTTGTCGGGTTGACGTAATTTTAAATTTTTTGCAGGCTAGCTGTTCGAGGAAATCTTGATGAATCAAATTTATCGTGACACCACGATTAAAATGGAAGAAATGGATGTTAATCCAGAATATGTCCTTGGTTGGCAGGGCGGCTTTTTAGGCCA
>Ga0164320_10000345_pt1 | contig 14695 bp, 12 predicted proteins | sample GuaBasSediGuay11_FD_113736 | JGI IMG/M metagenome (GOLD analysis project Ga0164320, IMG submission 113736) | Subseafloor sediment microbial communities from Guaymas Basin, Gulf of California, Mexico - Guay11, Core 4567-28, 0-3 cm | ecosystem: Environmental > Aquatic > Marine > Hydrothermal...
AGGCAGGATCAGTTTCCTTGCACCCTATGGGATTTAGTAATAGTCCTCAACCCGGTAAAATGGAAGCATCGATTGGGAAAAAAGAAACCGATGAATATGCTGTAATGATAGATACATTCCAGCCATTAAGAGTTACAAAAAATGTTAAAGAAACGATGGTTACCGATTATAACCAATCGTGGCTTGAAGAATAAATTGCTTTAATATTGTAATTACTATTTTTTAAAATGTAGCAAGGAATAAACGATGAGGTTAGTTTCATACACACTTAAGAAGAAAGACAGGTTAGGAATCTTAGTTGATGGTAAGATATACAACTTAAATGAATGTGCTTTGGGAATGAGAATTGAAATTCCCAAAACTATGAGAAGATTCCTGCGGGGTGGGGAAGAGACGATGCAGCTGGCAAAAAAAGTAGAAGAAGCAATCAAAGAGGGGAAGATAACCTCATTTGTTGATGATCCGAATCTAAAATTACTTGCACCGGTTCCTAAACCAACTTCCTGCAGAGATGGTTACGCATTCCGCAAGCACGTTGCAACTGCAAGAAGAAATCGTGGAGTGGAAATGATCCCTGAATTCGATCAGTTCCCGGTTTTCTATTTTACAAATCATAATGCAATTTTTGGCGAAGGGGAAGTTAGAGTTGAAGAAGATCATCTGCAGAAATTAGATTTTGAACTTGAAGCTTCCGTAGTAATTGGTAAGAGGGGAAAAAATATTTCTGCCAAAGAAGCTGATTCTTATATTGCCGGTTACATGATAATGAATGATTTATCTGCAAGAGTTTTGCAGATGGAAGAAATGAAATTAAATCTGGGTCCTGCAAAAGGAAAAGACTTTGCAACAATTATAGGTCCCTGGCTTGTAACACCAGACGAGTTAGAACAATACAAGATTGAAACACCTTCAGGAAATAAATATGATTTAAAAATGACCGCAAAACATAATAGCAAGCTTGTTTCCGATGGAAATATGAAAGATATGAACTGGACGTTTGCCGAAATTATTGAAAGAGCATCTTACGGTGTTCGTCTTTTTCCGGGTGATGTAATCGGTTCCGGTACTGTTGGAACCGGCTGCTACCTTGAACTGAATGGAACATGGGCTCTCGAAGCTAAAGAAAAAAGTGAAGAGTTTACACCAATATGGATTAAGGACGGAGATGAAATGGAACTGGAAATAGCAGGTTTAGGTGTGCTGAAAAATAAATTTGTAAGGGCGAAAAAAGAAAGATCAATCTTAGCAAAGAAAAAGAATACTTGATGCAGCACTTCGATCCAAAAGACTTATCAGTTCCGGAAGTTCATAAACTATTGCTGGGTGGTGTTGTTCCTAGACCTATTGCGTTAGTATCAACAATTTCTGAAAATGACATTAATAATTTATCCCCATTTTCTTTTTTCAATGCGTTTGGTGCAAATCCACCACTCATTGCTTTCTCGCCTAACAGGCGAGGTAAAGACGGAAGTTTAAAAGATACATATAATAATCTGCTTGCAGTTAAAGAATGTGTTGTACAGGCAGTAACTTATGAAATGGTTGAACAGGTAAGTTTATCATCAACTGAATATCCTCCTGATGTAGACGAATTTATTAAAAGCGGATTAACATCAATCGATTCAGAAATCGTAAAACCAAAACGTGTTAAAGAATCACCTTTCCAAATGGAGTGTATCTTAAAAGAAATGAACAGCTACGGTCAGCAAGGGGGATCTGCAAACATGGCTATCTGCGAAGTTGTTAAATTTCATGTTACAAATGATGTTTTTACAAACGGAATTATTGATCCTTTAAAAATTGATCTGGTTGGCAGGATGTCTGCTAATTACTATTCACGAGCTTCTTCTGGTGTTTTTGAAGTTGAAAAACCAAATGGTAAAAAAAGTATTGGTTATGATCAACTTCCGAATCATATAAAAAGTTCTGAAATTTATACGGCAAATAATCTTGCAAGGTTTGCTAACTCGGAAGAAATTCCTTCCAAACAGGATGTTGAGTATTTTATACGAAAACTTTTAGAAAATGATATTGAAACTTTTGAAGCTACGGTAGAATCATTCGAAAAATATCATAGAGAGAAAGATCATTTAAAGATGTTACAAACCGCAATATTATTAGATTTGAAAGATACTGACCGAAAAAAAACTTTTATTGAATTATCTGCAAAATGTGCACTTGAAAATATAGAAATGGTTTTTGCCTGGAAAGCTGCTTTATACGCCGGACTTTTATAATTTAAATTTCTAACCCACTACTTACTACTTAAGAAATGACAGAAAATAAAAAAACTCTATGGACTCCGTCACAAGAGCGAATTATAAATTCCAACCTGCATTCTTATATGAAATTTCTTAAGGAGGAATATGACTTGTCATTTGATAATTATCAAAAGCTTTACAATTGGTCTGTAAAAGAGATTGAAAAATTTTGGAAATCTTTGTGGCAATACTCCGGGTTGATTCATTCAAAGAGCTATGATACAATTCTAGATGAAAGAAAAATGCCTGGCGCAAAATGGTTTTCTGGCGCAAAACTAAATTTTGCTGAAAACCTGTTGAGATATAATGATGATAAAATTGCAATTATCAGCAGCAGAGAAAATAAGCCGGATGTTACTCTTACATATTCTCAGCTAAATAATTTGGTGGTAGAATGCAGTGAAGGATTAAAAAAACTTGGTGTTAAAAATGGTGATAGAGTAGCAGGGTTCGTAACAAATATCCCTGAAACAATAATTGCAATGCTTGCGGTAACAAGTCTTGGAGCAACCTGGTCATCGTGCTCCCCCGATTTTGGAATACAGGGTGTTTTAGATCGATTTGGACAGATAAAACCGAAAGTATTATTCGCCATTGAAAACTATCAGTATAATGGAAAACAGATAGATTGCAGGGCAAAAATTGAGGAGGTGGCTGAAAGAATTTCAGAGATTCAAAACGTAGTTCTTATTCCGGAATTTAATGATTTTAGTGATAAACCTTCTACCGAAAATAAATTTGATGGAAAGAAAGGTAAGTTCCTATATTTCAATGATTTACTCAATATTTCCTCAACTAAAATATCCTTTGAGCAAACACCGTTCTATCACCCAGTTTATATTATGTATTCATCAGGAACAACTGGTTTACCAAAATGTATGGTTCACGGTGCAGGTGGAGTTTTATTACAGCATTATAAAGAACATGTTCTCCACACAAATTTGAAAAGAGAGGATGTAATAACATACTTTACAACCTGCGGATGGATGATGTGGAATTGGTTGGTTAGTTCGCTGCAGGTGGGAGCAACACTGTTTTTGTACGATGGAAATCCTATGTATCCTGATCCCGGATATTTGTGGAATAAAATTGAAGAAATTGGAATTACTGTATTTGGAACAAGTCCAAAATATCTTGCAACATGCCAAAAATCCGGTTTGCTCCCAATGGAAAACTTTAATCTTTCATCATTGCAGACAGTTCTTTCAACAGGTGCGCCCCTTACTGCAGAAAATTTTAACTGGGTTTATAAAAATGTTAAAAAGGATTTGCAGCTTTCATCAATTTCCGGTGGGACAGATATTGTTTCCTGCTTTATGTTAGGCAATCCTATTCTTCCTGTTTTTTCTGAAGAAATACAATGCCGGGGATTAGGAATGAAAGTGGAATCATTTAATGAAAAGGGTGAATGTGTGAAGTCGGAAAAAGGAGAATTAGTTTGTACTGAACCTTTTCCTTCAATGCCGGTTTATTTTTGGAATGATAAGAATGATGAAAAATATAAGGCCGCCTATTTTGATAAATATCCGGAGGTTTGGGCTCATGGAGATTTCATGAAGATAACTGACTCTGGCGGAGTTGTAGTTTATGGAAGATCGGATGCAACGTTGAACCCGGGCGGCGTAAGAATTGGTACAGCAGAAATTTACAGGATTGTTGAAGCAATGGATGAAGTTACTGAAAGTGTTGTCGTTGGCAAAAAAAAGAAAGGTGATGTTGAAGTGCTTCTTTTTGTGGTGCTTAAAGAAGGTATAATACTTGAAAAGAAATTAACAGATCAAATAAAATTGAATATTAGAAAAAATGCAACTCCACGGCATGTTCCATCTGGTATTTACCAGGTGGATGATATTCCGCGTACGATCAGTGGAAAAAAGGTAGAAATTGCTGTAACTAAAATTGTTAATGGAGAATCAGTTGAAAATAGGGATGCAATGGAAGATCCAGATTCGCTTAAGCAATTTGAAAAATATAGATGAGATGTTATTAATTGATATAAATAATTGTTCAAGGTATATAAAAATAAGGAAGATGCGATTCAAAGTTTTGAATAAAAAATATTATTTGATTTCTTTTGATAAAATGATATTTTTTATCTTAATTTAAGCTTCGTAATTCAAGTGATCAACGGATGTTAGGTTGAAAAAAAAATACATACATATTGTCCTAATTACTTTACTCCTTACTCCAGCATCCTTACTATTTTGTTATACCTACATATTAAACATTTTTCAGGATAAACCCGGTGATGATTACAATTTCCGAATTGAATTTGTGAGGTCGATTTCTAATACTAATGATATTATAAAGGATAAATCTTTTGGTGAGGAAATAATAGATTGGATCTTTGGCGAAGATATTGAAAGATTAGTAAGACCAATGGGAATTATAAACGATGAGAAAGATAGAATATTTGTTTTAGATCAAGGTATGGGAGATATTGTTTTAATAGATACACTTGATCAGGAATTAAATCTGCTGTTGAATGAAGCTGAAGAATATTTCCCTTCTTTGGTTGGGATATGCAAATGGAATGAAAACATTTTTCTTTTTACAGATTCACGTAGAAATCAAATCTATTTTTTTAATCTTCTTGATAATTCTATCGAAATGTTAAATAAAGAATTAACCTTAAATCAACCAACCGGTATTGCATATAATACTTTAGCAAATGAAATATGGGTCGTTGAAACTCTTAATCATCAAATTTCAATACTTGATTCAAAGGGTAAAAGAATACGAATCGTTGGAACGAGGGGAACAGAAAAAGGACAATTTAATTTCCCAACTTATATATGGATTGATAAGGATGGCATTGTTTATGTTGTTGATTCAATGAATTTCAGAATACAGATATTAAATAAAGATGGCGAGGTATTAAATATTTTTGGAGAGGCAGGCGATGCCACAGGTTATTTTGCCAGGCCGAAAGGTGTAGCAACAGATAGTTTCGGACATGTTTATATTGTAGATGCTTTATACAATACAATTCAAGTATTTGATAAGGAAGGTCACTTTCTTTATTATTTTGGAACAAAAGGATCAACAAAAGGTGAGTTTTGGCTGCCAACTGGAATATTTATAGATTCTGAGGATTATATATATGTGGCAGATAGTTATAATTCCAGAATACAAATTTTCAAATTACTTTCTAATGAACAGAATTAAATTTCATATTGCGCTATTATTTTTAAGCAGCTTTTTTGTTTTTCAAAATGGGTTTTCGCAATCAATTTTAGATACAAAACATAATTTATCTGTGAGCGGACCTGGAATAATAAAAGCAGTTTCAGAATCTGAGATTTGCATTTTTTGTCACACGCCGCATAATAGTAGTCCCCGACCACCGTTATGGAACAAACGAGATCCTGGTGTTACTTATACTCTTTACGCTAGTTCAACAATTCAAGGCAATATTGGGCAACCTGAAAGGTCTTCACTCTTATGTCTTTCCTGCCATGATGGAACGATTGCATTAGGTAATGTTTTAAGCAGATCTGATCCAATTATTTTTTTCGGAGGTGTTACTACATTACCACCCGGAACTACAAACCTAACAACTGATCTTTCTGATGATCATCCTCTCTCTTTTTTGTATAATTCTGCACTGGCAACACAGGACGGTGAACTTGCTGATCCTTCAACATTAACTGGTCCTGTTAAACTAGAAGATGGATTTATGGAATGTACAGCTTGCCACGATCCACATGAGAATCCGATTCAGGATTTTCTGGTTGCATCCAATCAGTATTCAGATTTATGTCTTTATTGCCATCAGAAAAATTTCTGGGATAATTCATCTCATAAAAATTCTACTGCAAACTGGAATGGCTCAGGTACCGACCCGTGGTTTCATACCGATTATAATACTGTTTCGGAAAATGCATGCGAAAACTGCCATAATCCTCATACTGCCGATGGTCATTTCAGGTTAATGAATTTTATTCCTGAAGAGCAGAACTGCCTTGTATGCCACACCGGTAATGTTGCGGTTACAAATATTCAAACACAGCTTAATAAACCTTATACACACGCCGTTGATGCGTATAATAATGTTCACGATCCTGAAGAACCAAACGTAGTACAAATAAGGCATGTTGAATGCGAAGATTGTCATAATCCTCACGCGGTAAATAATACAAATGCAAATCCACCGAATGTAAATGGATTCATTGAAGGTGTTAAAGGAGTGGATACCGATGGAAATCCGGTAAGTGAAATCTTGTATGAATATGAACTGTGTTACCGTTGTCATGCTGATAGTCCTGATAAACCCGGTAGCCCTACTACCAGGCAGATTGAGCAGAATAACGTAAGATTGGAATTTGATTTAAGTAACCCTTCATATCATCCGGTGGAAGGTCCCGGTGTCAATAGTAATGTTCCAAGTTTAATTCCACCATTAACAGAATCGAGCAAGATTTATTGTACGGATTGCCATGCCAGCAATGGTTCCGGCTCACCTGAAGGTCCTCACGGTTCAATTTATCCTCAAATATTAAAGTACAACTATGAAACTGATGATTTTACAGAGGAATCATATCAGGCGTATAGGCTTTGTTATCAGTGCCATAGTCGTGAATCTATTTTAGATGATGACAGCTTCGAAGAGCATAAAAAACATATTAAGGGAGAAGATACACCATGTAACATTTGCCACGATCCGCATGGCATAAGCAGCTCCCAGGGAAATTTTACAAATAATACTCATCTCATAAATTTTGATTTATCTGTTGTAGGTCCAGATCCTGAAACAGGTAGATTAGAATTTATTGATGATGGAGTGTTCCATGGAAAATGTTATCTCAAATGCCACGATGAAGAGCACAGTCCCGAGGATTATTAATATTAATTGTGAGATACAAATTGAAATATGAAGTCGAGATTTATCAAAAGTTTTATAAAAGTTTATTTATTTTTAGCCATAGTATCGGTTTTTTGTATTATTCACGATCATATCATCTATAGCAATATATCATAGCAATTGTATTGAAATGAAAATTCGAATTCTCGAACTTATACAAGGTACACCCAAAAAGCTATTTTGAATATTATGAAATGTGACACAAAATGTTAATGTTTTGCTTAGAAAATAATAATCATCAGCGAAAGTGACGAAATTACTTATTTGTGGACAATTGTTGTCTTGGAATAGAAATTGATGCAAATTTAGGTTGAACAGACATTCTAAACTAATAATTGATATTGATAAACAGTTATTTGAAATGGTGAAAAAGTAGATTGAAAGAACTGATAAGCTTACTTATGCAAGCTGTACATTATTTATTGAGGAGTTCAGTAAGATACGTAGCCAATTTATTCCATCACTAGTTCTTACAAGTATTGATCTAACAGATTTTTTACTTTTACAAGAACATAAAGTATTAAAGAGAAATTTCCAGAAACATTTGTTGTTTTAGTGAAACTGAATGATAAAAAATTCGCAACCTATATTCCAGAAAAGAAAGTTGCAAATGATTATTTAGATAAAAGTAATCTCTTCGATGAGATATTGAAAATCTTAAAGCGCTTTAAGAAACAATTAAAAAATAAACTTGTTCAAAAATTATTTTGAATAATAACTCAAACAAACTAAATACTATGAATGGAGAATAATTATGTTTCGTTCAATTCTTTCATTTGTGCTAGTGATTCTATATGCCAGCGTCGCCTTTGGACAAATTGCTGGTACTGATCACGATTTCTCGGGTCAGGGATGGGGTACTACCGAAATATGTGAACCTTGCCATGCACCGCACAATTCAGATTTAACTGTATCAGATGCTCCTTTGTGGAACCACGAAGTAACTGCAGCTACGTTTACCGTGTATTCATCAACAACACTTAATGCAACAGTGGGTCAGCCAAGCAGCAACTCAAAATTATGTCTAAGTTGCCATGATGGAACAGTTGCTTTAGATAGTTTTGGTGGAAATACGGGTACTAATTTTATTAGTGGTTCAGCATTAATTGGAACAGATCTGTCAAATGACCATCCTGTATCTTTTGTTTTTAATGCTGCGCTTGCAACTGCAGATGGCGGGCTATATGATCCAAGTACACATATTACAGCTTTAGGCGGTACAATTGAAGATGATTTACTTTTTGGTTCAAGTGGTTCAGCCACTCTTGAATGTGCTTCGTGCCATGATCCGCATAATGGATATGGTAATCCTCATTTACTGCTTATTGATAATGATGCAAGTGCATTTTGCTTGACTTGTCACAATAAATAAAATTACGGAAATATTTTTTCTAGAATAGAATCTATCAAGAGGGGGCATTTTTGCCCCCCCCCTTTTTGATATTTATTGGAGAATTAAATGTATGTAATAAAGATATGCTTACTCTTTTTCACTCTTGTTTTAATCTGGTCTTGCTCATCAGATATAAGCAAACCGGGGTATGATGAAATTATCATTTACCCTGCGCCGCCGGAACCTACAAAGATTCAATATCTAACTCACTTCAGCACTTCCATTGATGTTACAGGGGAACAATCCGGAATAATGAATTATGTTGCAGGGGAAGAAGAGGAACTTACCATAATTAAACCTTATGGAATTAGCATCTATAATGGAAGAATCTATATATGTGATACAATTTTAGGGGGAATAGAGATAATAGATTTACCAAATGAAGCTTTTGAAATCTTGCAACCGAAAGGTTTGGGGAAATTCAAAAAACCAATTAATTGCTACAAAGATGCAGACGGCAAATTATACGTGGTTGATGCTGAGCGAACACAGGTAATGATTTTCGACAGCTTGGATAATTATATAACTGCCTTCGGTGAGGATACACTTGAAAAGCCGACCGATATTTTTGTTACAGATGAGTCAATTTATGTAGCTGATCTTAAAGACAGAAACATTAAAGTCTTTTCTAAAAACGATTACTCCATTGTTAAAATAATAGGTGATGACAATCTGAATGAAAAAATTAGAATCTATCAGCCAACAAATATTTATGTGAAAGAGGATAAAATTTATATAAGTGATTTCGGTGATTTCAGAATTAAAATATATAACACTTCGGGAGAATTTGTAGATACTGTTGGAAGTTATGGAAGAAATCTTGGTCAATTTATAAGACCGAAAGGTGTTGCAGTAGATGATGATTTGAATCTTTATGTCGTCGATGCCGCTTTTGAAAATATTCAGATATTTAATAAGAATGGGCAACTTTTAATGTTCTTTGGTGGAACTTATAAAGGAGTCGGAGATATGTGGCTGCCTGCTAAAGTAATAATTGATTATGAAAACCTGGAATATTTTCAAAAATATGTTTATTCCGGCTTTGAATTAAAGTATCTCATTTTTGTTACAAATCAATATGGTCCGGATAAAATAAATGTATATGGTTTTGTTGAAGAGAAGGAATTACAGAATCAGAATTGAAAAAACATTTAAACATATATTTTGTGTTAATCGTTTTGAGTATATGCTTCCTCATTTCAACTACTTCTTGTTCATCAGGGGAGGGCAAAGAGGTACTATCTTTTTTCTTTGATGGCGTAGAAGATGAGATAGATGATAAAACTAAAGATACCCTCCTTACTGTAAAAGAAAGTACTGATAATCTGCAAAGCACAAGCTTCATCGAGATAATTAATTATCACGAAGCATATACAGACCACCAATGTGATAATTGCCATGAGTCAAACAGGAGCAACCAACTTCTTGAACCTCAACCAACATTGTGTTATAACTGCCACGATGATTTTTCAACTCAATATTCCTTTGTACATGGACCTGTGGCATCAGGTTACTGTACAAAGTGTCATCATCCGCATATGTCTAAAAATCAAAAATTATTAAAAAGAACCGGTCAGGCAATTTGCTTGATGTGCCATGAACGAGATGATGTATCTAAAAATGATATTCATCTGGATATTGAAGATACGGATTGTACAGAGTGTCATAATCCACATGGTGGAGAAGATAAATTTTTAATGTAATGGAGAGAACTGTAACAAATATTGTTAAGCTCTTATTTATTTTGGTGATAATATTGATTATGCTCGGAGAATCATCTTTTGCTCAGCATTATAAAACTTCCAATATTTCCTATTCTTCTTCTAAAATTATGATTAAAACCGGAAACAACTGGGGAGGTTTTCATTTAAAAAGGTTTTGGGGAAATATTTTTTTATGGGGAGACTATCGCTTCCAAACCAACCAATTGAAAACTGGATTCAAAGAAGAACAAAAATCCGGTGCATTTAGCGGGGAGATAAATCTCAATGCTTCAAGCTATCTTATGCACCCTAATTTTCTGTTAATTGATTTTGGTATCGGATATGCTCCGGGAACACTAAGTAATAATTTTTTAGTGGCACCGGATAGAGCTGATACCAGAACTGCTGAAAAAGTAAATTTGGGTTTAATCTTTTTTGATCAAAGACCAGTTTCTCTTAAAGCATTTGCAAATTATAATCATAGTTTTATTAACCGGGAATTAACATCAGATGTTGAAACTCATCAGTTTTCCACCGGTGCTGTTCTCTATCCTAAAAATGGTTTTTTACCTGTAACACTAAGTTATAGATATGATAAATGGCAACAAGATGAATTACAGACTTTAAGAAATTTTGAAAGCCAAAGACATAATATTACCGCACAAATTAAAAAGAGTTTTTCTGCCGGGCACGATGACCATGAGCTTATGGCGAGTTATAATGACTATTTCAGGAAATACGAGAATAATATTAATATCTCCAACCAAATATCACGAATTTCATTGAGAAACAGATTTTACTTTAATACTGATAAAAGAAACCGATATCGATCACTGATCTGGTGGCAGGATCAGAGCGGTTCCCAACCTTACAAAAGATTTCAAATTGATCAGGAATTATTTATTGTCCCTCTAAGCACACTAAGTTTTTTGGGAGGTTACCAATATTTTAAATACAGTACATCTTTAGTGGAATCCCGTCAACACGATGACTCAGGAGAGATCTCGTATCAATTTTATAAGAGTCTTAAACTATTTGTTAATTATCAGTTTACCGATAACAAACAAACTTTCTTTTCTGAACAAATTAACAGGGCTAATTTTGGATTAAATTACACTAAAAACATTCCAACAGGTTCATTCAGATTGAAATATACTTTTAGATTACAATCCGATAATAGAGAATCAGAAACTGCAAATTTACTAGTTGTTAACGAAGAACATATATTGAGAGATAGTGAAATTATTCTTCTAGACAATCCAAGAGTAATAGTTTCAAGTATTATAGTTACAGATGTGACTGGAACAATACTGCATCAGGAGAATTTAGATTATTTACTGATTGAGAGAGGTCAGTTTACTGAGATACGGAGAATTCCTGGTGGACAAATATCAGATGGTGAAACAGTATTTATTGATTATGAATCAATGTTTTCAGAAAGTTATAATTTTAATGCAACAGGTAACAAGTTTTTAGTTGGATTAAATGTTCTCAATAATTTTTTAGATGTTTATTTCGCTTATAATGATTTTGATTATAATACTATTGAAGGATCCACCTCCGGCATTTTCAAATTTTATGACCAGAGATTAATTGGAGCGAGCGCAACCCTTGAAATGATTTCTGCAGGATTTGAATATGATGATTACAATAGTAACATAATTCCCTATCGCTCCATAAGGTATTATATTGACTTAAACGATATATTATTTGACAGACTTCTTATTTTCCTAAATGTTAGTTACAGGGATTATCTTTTAATGCAGGATAACGAAACGCAAATCTACAAAGATGCCACCGGTAGGATATCTTATATATTTACTCCGCTAACAAAATTGAATTTTCGTGCATATGCAAGATTTCAGAATGGAAGAGGGATTGATTTGGCTCTTTATTCATTCCGAACTGAGTTCGAGACCAGGATAAGGAATATTGTTATACAAATTGGGTACGAAAATTTTCATAGAGATTTTATAAGTGAAATTGTTAATTACAATAATATTTATCTACGTGTAGGAAGGTATTTTTAATAAAATGAAAAACCTGCTTTGCACTATCCTATTATTGTTTTTTAGCACTAATCAATTAAATGCACAGCAAGTCACCAGTTGTTTTGCGGATGGCTGTCATGGTGATCTGATCTCGAAAAAAAATATTCATCCGATTGTATCAGATGATTGCTTTAATTGCCACGAAGGTGAAAAAAGTAGTCATCCAATTAAGCAGGGGAGTGAATTTACTTTGCCGGAAGAATCACCTTCACTTTGTTATACTTGCCACGATGATTTAATTACAACTGAAATTACGAAAAGTGTTCATCCTCCGTATGAGGAGGATTGTTTAGTTTGTCATAATCCACACTCCTCCGACAATGACAATTTAATGGAAGAGACAGTTCCGGATTTATGCTACTTCTGTCACGATGATCCGAATGAATTAGAAAATGTATCTTCAATACATAATGCAATCAACTTAGAAAAAAAGTGTATGAATTGCCATTCACCTCACAGCAGTAAACATTATAGTTTGCTCCTTCAGGAAGAAATAATTCTCTGTTTGAGTTGTCATAATAAAAAGATAAAAAGCGATGATAAGATAATTGAAAACATTTCAAAAAAAATAGAAGTGGAAGAAGAAGCCCATCCTCCAGTGGTGATGGATGGATGCTCAACTTGCCATAATCCGCACTCATCGCAATCTGGTTCTCTATTACTCGATAAATTTCCAACGAGCAATTACGCATCTGGTATTAAAGATAATTATAGCTTGTGCTTTAATTGTCATGATGAAGAAGCATTTACAGAAGAGATAACAAATGAAGATACTGAATTTAGAAATGGATCGACAAATTTACATTTCGTTCACGTTAATAAGGATAAAAGCAGAAGTTGTACAAATTGTCATGATGTTCACGGATCTAAAAACGAGCATCTTATTTCTGAAGAAATGAGTTTTGGAAAGATTAAAATGAAATTGAACTTCCGTGTAACTGAAACAGGCGGTTCTTGTTCACCCGGCTGTCACGATCAGAAAAACTATAAGAGGTGAAATTTATTTTAAAACAACCCTCTTAGTTTATTCTCAACTTTTTGATATAATCATGTGAAAATAATTTGTGCGCCAGAAGATTTTTCATAGAATTCACCTACAGTAATAATATCATCCAGCTGTTCGCAAAAGTCTTCTTTTTTAAGATGGAACATATCTACAGTGGCTAAGCAGCCATAGATTTCGCAGCCGGCATCGTGTATCATTTCAATGAATTCGCGAACTGGTGGAATATCAATTTTCTCCATCTCTTTGCTCATCATCTTTGTAGCCATTGCGCTCATTCCCGGTAATCCGCCCATCATAGTAGGAATATGCATTGCGGGATTTCCAACAGTTGCTACTTTAATATGATCCATTCTTTTGTCAATGATGGCATCAAGACCAAAGAAAGTAAAGAATAAGGTTGCTTCAATACCTTCCATTCTTGCACCGTTAGCCATTATCAATCCGGGATAAACACCTTCGAGCGATCCTTTTGAAACTACGATTGATACTTTTTCAATTGGTTCAGCCATTATAATTTTCCTTTATTAAAATTTTGTTTATGATTATATACATCCTTTAGGTTTTGGTAAGCCCGCAATTTTTGCTGCTTTTTTTGCAGGACCTTTTGGAAAGAGTGCATAGAGTTCTTTTGTATCAACACCACTTTCTTTAGTTAATTTACGGATAGAAGGTGCGTCTCCTTTTTCTTCGTATACGCTGCGCATAAAATCAATTACAATCCAATGACGATCAGTTAATTCTTCAATCCCTTCCTGCTTTGAAAGTTCCATTGCAATTTCTTTATCCCAGTCAGCAATGTTTTTACGATTAACATCTTCATCTCTTTCAAGTTGTTTAGTTAATAATTCTATTGTTGCCATTTGTGTCCTCCTAATTAATTTGATTGTACTTTGTTTGATTGCTTAATTGGTTGATCAGTATATTGTTGCTCGGCTAAACTCTTAAGGAATTTTATTCCGAAAGCAATACCGTTTCTCATTTCCGGAGTGTTAATTCGCTTAAATAGTTGGAAGTAAGAAACATTTTCTTCTATTTCTATATCAAGTTTATTATATACTTTAACTGCGTTATTAATTGAATGAAGCATATCTGGTTGTGTGAGACTTTTAACAGTATTAAGTATAGTTACTACATTATCCCCAAGTGCTTTTACATCTTCAACTGTAAATGAAGTTACTACGTTATCCATTACATTTTGCAGCTCGTTGAAAAACTGGAAATATCCTTTCCTGTCAAACTCATCCATTTTAGACATAAAATCTATTATAGATTCGCGCACAAGCGGCGAAGCGTCTTCAAGAAAATCCTTAGCGCTTTCCAACTGATCGAACATTTTGTTCATCGTGTTTACATTTCTTAAAAGCTTTTTACCAAGATGAAGTATATCACCAGTTTGCAGATGATCGTGAACCTCTTC
>Ga0164320_10000346_pt1 | contig 14638 bp, 10 predicted proteins | sample GuaBasSediGuay11_FD_113736 | JGI IMG/M metagenome (GOLD analysis project Ga0164320, IMG submission 113736) | Subseafloor sediment microbial communities from Guaymas Basin, Gulf of California, Mexico - Guay11, Core 4567-28, 0-3 cm | ecosystem: Environmental > Aquatic > Marine > Hydrothermal...
CTTCCGTTTAATCAGGCATTAACACGTAATTTTCGCATCATGCGGCGACTGATCTTGGATTCATTGGTAGCTTCTGCGTCAACCGCCACTTTCGCTTTGTCGGCGCTAACCGTTGCCGCAAGCGTTTGACCCTGTGCCCGGCTTACCTCCCATTTTTTGCTGGATTTTCTCCATGCCTTGCATCTCGGGTCGTGCCCCATCACCAAATCAGCTCCCTTAACCGCCTCCATTTCCGGAAGATGCATAGGGTTGGTAATCGCCGAAGTCATGCCCGCGCCGATTGCCATAGATAGAAATGAAGCATTGAGGCCATGTCTGTTGGGCAAACCAAAGCTGAAGTTGGAAGCACCACAAGTCGTGTTGACACCCAGTTCTTCGCGTAACCTTCTAATCAGACGCATAACCCCGGCACCTGCCGTATCAATCGCTCCAACTGGCATTACCAGAGGATCGACAACGATATCCGCTTTGCTAATACCATAATCGGCCGCACGCTGAACTATTTTTTTGGCAACTTCGAAACGAACGTCAGGATCTTCCGAAATACCGGTTTCATCATTAGATATTGCCACCACGGCAGCACCGTATTTCTTCACCAGCGGTAACACGCTTTCGAGGCGCTCATCCTCCCCGGTGACCGAGTTTAACAACGCCTTGCCCTGATAAACTGACAACCCGGCTTCAAGGGCCTCGACCACGGACGAATCGATACAAAGCGGGACATCGGTCAACGATTGCACCAGTTGAATGCAGTCCTTCAGGATTTGGGGTTCATCCGCCAACGGAATCCCAGCGTTGATATCGAGAACCTGGGCACCCGCTTCCACCTGTGCCAGGGCGTCATGTTCGATACGCGAATAATCTCCCTGCTCCATCTCTTCAGCCAGTAGTTTGCGCCCCGTCGGGTTGATGCGTTCGCCTATAACCACGAATGGCCGATCGAACCCTATAACGACTTCTTTGCTAGCGGATGATATAACAGTATTAGACATGAACAGGTACCTGATGGGGGGTTTTTATTTATCGCTATCCTAGACCGCCTGTGCTACGAGCTTGTATTGCGCCTCGACGAGACGATGCACAGTCTCAACCGCGTGGGGTGCATTTTCACCGTAGCCATCCGCTTTGATTACATTGGCGAACTCCACGGTGACCGGTGCGCCGCCGACAATTACGGGATATTTGGATTGCATTTTCTTGAACAGTGCGACGGTTTTTTGCATGGATGGCATAGAGGTTGTCAACAGCGCCGACAGACCCACTACGTCTGGATCGAGCTTGTCCGCCATATCAAGAATTTCCTCGGGGGTCTTGTTGACACCGAGATCTACTACCTCGTACCCGGCCCCTTCCAGCATCATGCCAACCAGGTTTTTACCGATGTCGTGTACATCCCCCTGCACCGTGGCAAGCATCACCTTGCCTTTGGGCGGGGCACCGGTCTCAGTTAATATCGGCCTAATCAGTTCCAGCCCTGCCTTCATAGCCCGGGCTGCCATCAGCATTTCCGGCACAAAGATCTTGCCGTCGGAAAATTCATCGCCTATTTCGTCCATCGCGGAAATCAGGCCTTCGTCAAGCACCTCGTGAACATCCATTTTTTTATCCAGTGCTTCGTGCACCAGTTCAACAACGCTATCATCTTCCTGATCCAGAACCGCATCAAAAATACGGTCGAGCAATAAACTTTCTTCGGTTTGCTCGACTTCAGCGGCGGCCTGCAGTACTGCGGCATCAACAGCAACACTTACTTTACCCTCGATTTCACCTCGTGCATCAGGGGAACCCGCGCGCCGCACACCTTCCCACGGGCGATCACCGGCGCGGTATTGCTTAGCCGCGGCGATAGCAATTTCTACATTCTCGGCCGGGGTCACCGCGCTCAACGAACACAGGTACACAGCCCCTTTGCCTGCTAGTTCGACAGCCTCCAGATACTCGTGGATGCGCATTTGAATTTCTTGTTTCGGGCCATTCTGAAAAACATTATTGTCCACGCCAAGCACTATAGGGAGATCATGTTCACGCGCGTATTCGATAACCGGATCGACACCAACCTTAAACAAATCAGGATCCTGCACCTTCAGATAACCCGGGGTAGCGCGTAGTTTTTGCTGCCAGAACCCATGCAAATTATCGGTAAACGAATCCCCCCACCAATTGTCGCAAATAGCCGGGCGGATGGTTTGTTGCTGCAACCGTTCAATATAACCCAGCGCAAACTCGTCGAGCATGTTCTGGGTAATGAAAGGCAACGAGGCGACTGCATCCGAACCATCGGCCACCGGGGCATCCGGAAACTCTTTCAGTAACGCGTTCATGTAGGGGGCAATTACTTCATCGACCAGAAAAGTCATCACCTTATGCACAAAGGCTGGATTTTGCTGTATTTGCACAATTAGATTTTCAAACGTCATGATGTGCGACGCCAATGTAAAGGGTGCGCAATAGCAGGGTAATGGTGTCATACCAGCCAGATTTTTCATCTCCTGCAAGATTTCAAAAACCATTGGCATGCGCCCCGATGAAAAGGGATCGGGCGCCTTGAGTCTGGCCAGTTCTTTTTCATTACTGATCAGGGGCGTGGTATTTTCGATTGCCGGCGCCATATCTTTGAATGTCACTAGCGGACATCCGAGCGCCTCGGCTTCGACATTGTAGACATCCCATATAAACGATGGCGTGTCGAAACCAAATCGTTCGGCAACCTCACTCACACCCCGCACGAACTTCTTCGCATCGGTATAAAATACGTCACCCGGAATACCGCTTTCACGCATTGAAAATTCATGCATCTGGGCAATAAAAGGCACTTCACCGCCACCTTTCGTCATCGCCGTCAACAATCGTGCATTACCCGCAGAGAAGTCAAATTCAGGCATTGGTTAAAATCCTCTCCATACTATTTGGTGTGGCGCATATTTTGATTTATTATTGGAGTTAACAAAATACCCAGTTACTCTCGTTCAATATACCCAATTTTGTAATTTTGGAATCTAATTATGGCACGGCAGTCAGGTGGCGCTCTACTCTCTACCCTGAAAATTGATCGCGACTCTCGCATACCCTACTACCGGCAGCTAGAGGACGCGATACGCCGAATGATACTAAACGGTGATATCTCCACCGGGCAACAATTGCCGGCATCGCGGCAACTGGCGAAAGACCTCGAAATATCGAGGCTAACGGTGAAAAACGTATACGAGCAGCTCGGCGCAGAAAACTACCTTGTCGCTCGTCCAGGGGCAGGCACCTACGTCGCGAAAATCACCTCCAGTGAGTTGCTACCAACAATCAGGCAACCCTCTCAGCATAGGAGGAAAAATTTACCGCTGTCTTTGCGGGCAAACTGGATTAACCACTCCAACGCGATGATTCGACTCGGCGGTGCGGAACCGTTCAGACCAGGCGTGCCCGCACTTGACAGATTCCCACGCAAAACCTGGGCATCCGTTTACTCAAAAGTAATGCGTCATTCACATACAGATACATTAGGTTATGGTGCGCCCGGCGGTCTGCCCGGGTTAAAAAGTGCGATTGCCAATCATGTACGAGATCACCGGGGTGTACACGTTGACCCGCAACAGATAATTATTACCGCCGGTGCACAACAGGCTTTTTCGCTGATCGCTTTTACTTTGCTCAACCCGGACGACGTGGTTTTTTCCGAAGACCCCGGTCACATCGCCGGGAGAGATGCGATGCGAATATTTGGCGCAGACGTGCGATCGGTAGAAATCGATAGCCAGGGTTTTAATCTGGACTACGCAAAATCCAGCTATCCCGCGGCCCGACTCATCTTTGTAACACCATCACACCAACACCCGCTCGGGGTCACCATGAGCCTGCAAAGACGCATGGAAATAATAGACTATGCCCGACATCACGGTAGCTGGATTGTAGAGGATGACTATGACAGTGAATTTCGTTACAGGGGGCGTGCACTGCCAGCAATGCAAAGCCTGGATAACAATGGTCAAATTCTATACGTTGGCAGCTTTTCCAAGACCCTCGTTCCCGCACTCAGGCTAGGATACCTGAATCCACCGTCATACCTTGTTGACACTCTTGCAGTCGGGCAAACCCTGCTGTCGCAAAATATATCACCCATCTTGCAGAAGACCCTTGCCCGGTTTATCGATGATGGTTCGTATAACTCGCATATAAGAAAAATGCGCACACTCTACCAGGAGCGTCTAGAGATGCTGAGTTATCACCTGGCAACCTCTTGCGGTGATATTTTCCACTTTGACGAACCCGACGCCGGTATGCACCTGATCGCCTGGTTAAACGACAAAACCCGGGGGGATGCCGAGCTGTGTCAGGCGATATGGGATGAGGGTGTAGATTGCCTGCCGGTGTCGATGTATTGTGACAAAAAGGAAATTAATCCGGGGATAATGCTTGGTTTTGCCTGTGCGCCCGAAACCAAAATCAGTCAATGTGTTTCCAGGTTATATAGCGCGGTTAAAAACCATGTTACAAAAAGTTCCCGGGGGGACTAGAGCGGAGCCGATTCAGATTGGAGCATTAACCGACTTGAAACAGGTCTACAGCGTTTATAAAGGCGAGCGACTGGTAACCGGGCCCTGCGCTGTCAGCAGTGTTTCGGTCAAACCACGATCAGTATGCTTCATACGCCAGGACAGCATCTTTTGTGCGTATTCCAGCAGCAAAGAATGATAGTCAGGATCGTCTGCGAGGTTGACAAATTCCTGCGGGTCTTGCTGCAGGTCAAATAATAACGGCGGCAGCGCGGTGAAGTGCACGTATTTATATTGATGATCGCGAATCACAGTCAGGCTTGACTGGTGAGCACTGCAATCAAATTCGGCCGCAGTCGATGCATTGCCCAATCTGCGAAAATCGAATTCCCAGTGGACTTCCCTGCGCCACGATTCAGGTACCTCACCACTATGCATCATTGGTAATAATGATTGGCCGTCGCACTGCGCGGGAATATCTATCCCTAGCCAGTCGAGTATGGTCGGCATCAGGTCTACACTTTCAGTAAACGCGTCAAATTGTTTTCCACGACTCGAGTTCGCCACTGGTCGAGGATCCCTGATGATTAAAGGTATGTAGTAGGACTGGTCGAAATAGCCGAGCTTGTTACTGAGCCAGTGATCTCCCAGTTGCTCACCGTGATCGGAGGTAAATATAATCAGTGTCGAATCCCACTGCCCGCTCGATTTCAATAACTCGAACAGCCGTCCCAAATTATCATCCACCTCAGACATTAAACCATAATAACTTGCCATCATGCGTTGTATGACGCGATCCGAATCGGGTGCTTTGAATTTTTCCTGACGAAGGCAGTAATCCAGAAAAGGATGTTGCTGCGCTTCCTGTTCGACAGTATTCGACCTTTTGGGAACCACCATTGTCGTAGGATCATACAGTCGATTATAGGGTTCCGGAGCGACAAGTGGAGGATGCGGACGCAACAGTGATAAATGTGTTACCCATGGCTTTTGTTGCTCGCCAATCCAGTCCATACATCTATCTACCATGTAATGCGTCTCATGGTCTTCGGCCTTGATCGCCAACGGCAGGGGTACATCTCCACCATCTTCCCACTCAATACCCTCAACCGTATCGCCGTACAAATTCCACAGCTTCTCGGGCATCGGATAGCCCCTGGCTACCAGTGAATCAACCCAGTCCTCCGAGACCTCCGACTTATAAGACGTGTAACTGGTAAATCCCGGCAATGGTTCACTATAGTGAGTCAGTCGCGGATCATTTTCATCCATTTCGCGAGGGTCTCTTGCGGTATCGGTATAACCAAACAGAGAAGGTTGGTAGCCTGCCGCCCGCACTTCAAGCGCCCAGTTATTCAAACGTTTATCGACCGGCGTACCATTACTCACACAGCGATGGTTGTGCATATACATACCAGTATGCATGGAGGTACGACTCGGCGCGCAGGGGGTGGTTTGCGCATAATGTTGGCGGAACACTACTCCCTCTTTTGCGAGCGCATCCAGATGCGGTGTTTTCACCACTGGGTGGCCCGTTACAGACAGGCATTCACCACGCCATTGGTCGGCGGTTATGAATAGTATGTTCATGGGACGGTGTTACTCTTTTGTGTCTGATTGATTTGGATAAATGATAGCCAATTAATAGGAATCGGCAATTTATTTATTAAATAAATTTTCTTATATAGAAAGTATATTTCGCACACCAATCCTTTCATTCTTCCGTAGCGACTACTGAGTAAGCGCGCGAGTTACTTCTTTTGCTTGCTCCAAAAGAAGTAACCAAGAAAAAGGCAGCCCAATCGTGTGGCCTAACGGCTCCCTGGAAATAAACCGATTTAGGCGGGCACAGTAGCCATTCGCATCCTGCTCAAGGCTACTCTACGGACATCCCTGTCCGTAGACCCACCGAAATCGGCCCATTTCCAGCACACGAAGAGGGCGAATAAAAAACCCGTTATTCCGGCCTCCGAGCCGGAATGACAGTGGGGTTTTTTCTTCCCCCCTTTCAAGCCCTCGGCAAAATAGTGTTCAGATCAGGGTGAAATGGCATGGATGCCATTTCACCCTGATATGGGCGCTATTTTGACGATTAAAGGGCTTGTTCGGGGCGGCATTTTTTCGTCTCTTTTTGTTGCTGTAGTCAAAAAGGGACTCGCGCACTTACTCACGAATCACTACGAAGTGAGAACCGATTTAGTGTGCGAAAACATTCCAAATCTAAAGAATAAAACCAAAATTTACCCCATCAATAAAGAATCAAACGGACACGCCACCATATTCTCAACCCCATCCTCGGTCACCAATAACTGGTCCTCCAGCTTAATTCCATCCGGCCCACCGACTTCACCAATATAAACTTCGACACAGAGCATCATGCCCGGCTCGAGCACACCATCGTAACCGCGTTCTTCCCAGTCCTCGCGGTATTTAATCGCCGGCCATTCGTCACATAATCCGACACCGTGGAAGCGCGAACCGTAACGCTGCGGCACATAGATTTCGGGTAAGTGATGGCCGAGATCACTCAGCTCTTTAAAGGTGACCCCGGGACCTACGATCGAGGCATTGGTAGTAATGTGCTCAAGGGCAATTTTATGCATGTCTTTCTGCCGCTGGGTCGGCTCGCCATCGCCGATAAACCAGGTACGCGAGATATCGGTGCACATGCCGTAACAGCCGATCAGGTCTGTGTCGAAGGCGAGTAATTCGTTGTTACCGATGATGCGTGGGCCGCATTCCAGAAACCAGGGGTTGGTCCTTTGCCCACTGGACAATAAACGTGTCTCGATCCACTCGCCGCCACGTTTGATATTAGATTTATGCAACTCAGCCCAGACATCGTTTTCGGTAACGCCCGGGCGCGCGAATTCTCGCATTTCCGCGATCGAGGTTTCGCTGGCGCGAATCGCACAGCGCATCGCCAGAATTTCGTCGGGGCCTTTAATCGCCCGGGTACGTTCCATCAATTCTTCACCATCCTCGACTTCGATACCGCGTGTGTCGAGTGCTCGCAATCCAGCAATTTGAATCTTATCGACTGCCAGGCGTCGGCCTGAGCCAGCACGTTGTTTGAGTATATCGAGAACTTGCTGAGCAAACAGTCCGGCTTTTTCGTCGGTACGCTGACCAGTGGCGAAATAAAAGAACGAGGCACCAGATTGTACTTCGCGTACCAGGGGATTATATTCGGACATATATCTAAGCCCGCCATACTCCCACAGCACCATATAGCCATCGGTCGTAACCATGCAGGCACGAAACGGGTTATGCCCATTCCAGAGTTGCATGTGCGTGGTGTCGGTGGCATAGCGAATAGACAGGGGGTCGAATAGCAGTACAGCATCGAGATCACGCGCAACCAAATTCTCAACGATACGGTCTAGCCGATATTGACGCATCACTGGCAAATCCGGACACTGCAATCCGGCCTTTTCCCATTCGTCGTAAGCCAGTTGAGTCGGCCCAATTTCGATGCGGTCGTTGATGTCGGGTGTATTGTCCGGACGCATGTGCGGCCTTTTTGACGGATCTACTTTCGGGTTTGGAATCGAAAATGGATTAGGTGGCATATTGTACTCCCTCTAGCTCCTCAGCCTTTCACCTTTCGGGTCGAAAGGCGCATGCTCAAGAATTTTTGCCCGATGGGGCATACCCAGAATCGCTATATCGAGCTCGGTACCGGCAGTCGCATAGTCGGTTTTGATGAAACACAGCGCCAGCGAAGCACCCACGCAATGCCCGTAAGCCCCCGAACTGACTCGACCGACTGGTGTACCATCGATAAGAAATACAGGTTCACCACCATTTGCATCGGCATTCGTGGTTTCAACTTCGGCCACCACCAGTTTCTCGCGGGGTGGTTTATCCTTGATAGCAAGATAAGCATCGCGCCCGAGAAATTCTGGCTTGTCGAGTTTAATCAGTCGATCGAGTCCGACTTCCTGCGGCCAGTATTCGGGCGAATACTCGCGACTCCAACTACCATATCCTTTTTCGATGCGCAGCGATAGTAACGCACGACCACCGATCGGACGCACACCCAGAGCTTCACCGGCTTTAAGTAAGGCCTCGTATAACTGAAGCTGATGTTCGATCGGCACATAGATTTCCCAGCCGAGGTCACCACTGAATGACACGCGAATTGCGCGGGCCTCGATGCCAGCGATGCTAATTGCCTGATTGCGCATGAATTTGAACGCTTCGTCGGAGAGATCAGCATCCGTGAGGCGTCCTAACAACTGGCGTGAATTGGGTCCGGCGACATTAAATCCGCCCCAGGCTTCGGTCAGGCTTTCAAAACTCACAGTCTCTGGTCGAGGCACGGAATTAAAATAACGTTGGTGGTAACGCTCGGCGATGCCCGAACCGATCATCAGGAAACGGTCTTCTACAAGTTTGGTAATAGTAAAATCACCGGCGATACCGCCGCGTACACCGAGCATCGGCGTCAGGCAGGAGCGTCCAGTTTCAGTTGGCACATGGTTGGCAACCACGCGGTTAAGCCAGTCGGCACTGCCCTCGCCTTTGATTTCATACTTGGCGAAGTTGGACACATCGATAATCCCAACCGCCGAGCGCAAGGCCTTACATTCTGCCCCCACTGATTCAAACCAGTCCTGGCGTTCGAACCCGTAGTCCTCTTTCGCCTCGACCCCTTTACCGGCATACCAGAGCGGGTGTTCGTAGCCATAACTCAATCCGAACACCGCACCCAATTCCTTTTGGCGCTGGTAGGCCGGGCGCGTTTTAACCGGGCGCCCTGCTTCACGCTCTTCGTAGGGGAAATGAATCTTGAAGCGGTGCGAGTATTGATCGAATGCTCGCGCTTTGGTAAATGCCTTGTTGGCCCAGTGGCCGAAGCGCGCCAGATCCCAGGGAAATAAATCCATTTCGGGTTCGCCCTGAGTAATCCATTGTGCCATTACCAGGCCAAGACCACCTGACTGGGAAAACCCTGGAATGATTCCGGTACAACAATAATAGTTTTTCAATTCGGGCACCGGACCAATCAGTGCCGAACTATCGGGCGACCAAATCATCGGACCATTGATTACGCGTTTTACACCGGCTTCGGCGAGTACCGGTATTCGCTCGAAGGCGCGCAACAGGTTTTCTTCGATGCGACCCAGGTCTTCGTCGAGCAGCTCGTGGCCGAAATCCATCGGCGTACCATCCTCGGCCCAGAACTTACCACCTTTTTCGTAGGCGCCGACCAGCAATCCCTGGCCTTCCTGGCGTAAATAATATTCGCCGTCACGATCTGCAACCAGGGGCAAGAGCCGACCCAGTTCCTCTATTTCCGGAATCGTTTCAGTGACAAAATACTGATGCTCCATCGGTATCAGCGGCAATTCGAAGCCCGCCATCGCCGCGACTTCGCGGGCCCATAACCCCGCGGCATTAATTACCACGTCGGCATGAATGCTGCCCTTTTCGGTTTCCACGTCCCAACTACCGTCATCACGCTGTGTGGTGGCGATAACCGGCGTGAAGCGATGCACTTCGGCTCCGAGATTACGCGCACCTTTTGCATAAGCGTGGGTAACCCCCGATGGATCGACATTGCCACCATCGGGCTCGTACATGATGCAGCGAATTCCATCGAAATTGACCAGTGGATGCATCTGCTCCGCTTCATCACGGCTCAGTTCCCGGAACTCGACCTGAAAATATTTCGCCTTGGCCGCCTGCATACGCAACTGGTGTTCTCGATCGCGGGTTTGCGCGAGGTAAAGCGAACCGGGTTGAAAAATACCACAACCCTGCCCGGTGATTTTTTCGAGTTCCTCGTAAAGCTGCATCGTATAGTATTGCAGTTTGGAAATATTGTTGTGATCGTGCAGACCGTGGATGCCTGCCGCTGCATGCCAGGTCGAGCCCGAAGTCAGTTCATTACGTTCGAGCAGCACGACGTCGGTCCAGCCCAGTTTGGCCAGATGATAGAGGATCGAACACCCGACCAGTCCACCACCGATTACTACAGCCTGTGCATGGGTTTTCATCGGGTCTCGACAATCGACTCCATGATACGTAAAAATTTTCGGACTTCGGTGCCTGTGTTGTAGTGACACATCGAAACGCGCACGCAGGTGGGTCTATTTAACGGCTCGAGTATATTGCCCGAGAAATAATCATTCTTGCGCACATGGGTACGCACCCCCTGCGCGTTCAACTGGCTCACAACTTCGGCACAAGGGATGGCTTCAACATAGAGTGAAACCAGACCTTCACGATGACTACTATCGTGTCCACCAATGACGGTAACCTGGGGCATATCGCGCAGGCCTTTTTGTCCTTCAGCACCGTTTATCATGACATCTACCAGACCCGCTTCCTGTTGCTTAAAAGCTTTACCAGCCGCAAGTATCCGATCGCGTCGATTGTCTGATTCGGTCAATTGCGAACCGAGCCAGTCGAGGTAATTCACCACTTCCGAGAAGCAGGCAAATGCCGAAGTATCGCGAGTCCCGAGCTCCCAGAAATCCTCTGGTGTACCGTCCAGATGATCGTGCGGTAGCCTACTCAGTCGCGGGGATACCCAGGCGAACCCATAATTGTGCCGGGAAAACACCTTGTAGGCGGATATTGTATAAGCATCGACGTCGTAACCATCAACATCCAGATTGCCGTGCGGCGCATGCTGAATACCGTCAACAATGATCACACAATCGGGCGATGCTTCGCGTATCACTTTAACCACCGATTTAACATCGACCGACATGCCGGTTACCGGACTGGTATGAATAATCGTTGCGACGCGTGTATTCGCGTCAACTATTGCGCGATAATCCTGTGCTCCTACGGTTGCCGTATCGTTATTGTGGATTACGGCACGATATTGCTTACCAGCAATTTTCGACCATCGCTTAGAGGCACTTACCGTAGCCGGATGCTCCAGTGTACTGCCAACCACGTTACCCCCTTCGGGAGTGCCGAGTACTGCGGCGCGTACCAGACGAAACAGCAGTTCCGTACCGCTTTCACCGATAAAAACAGGGCCTTCGCTGACGCCGAGAAAAGTACGCATATCTTCTCGTGACTGATCGATGATGCGTATCAGTTCCTGCGACGCCGGGTTATCCCTGCCCTGGTTATCGGGGATGCCGGCCAGCCTGGTATTGGTTTCGACTACCGATTTTAGGGTCAATGAACCGCCCGCGTTTTCAAAAAATACCCGTGGCCCCTGGTAGGGGCAGGTATCGACATGGCAGAAGCGCTCGCGAATCTGGGTCATCAAAGTGTCGTTGAACATTTATTCTCCGTTGAAGTACAGGTACAGGACCGGCAAAATGCTAACACCTGTACAAATAAAAATATAATGGTTAATATTTTATATTCTTATAAAGAAATTCTTTATAACTTAAGTTATTTTCCAGTTAGCACCGAATAGGTCAAATAATCGCTCTCAAACCATGGATATACGTTATCTCGATAGCCTGATCGCTGTAGTTGAACTCGGTTCTATAGCACATGCGGCGCGCGCTCAAAATCTCACTGCCGCTGCAGTCGGTCAACGTATCGTAGCACTTGAAAAACATTTTAATACCACCCTGCTTAACCGAAAAACACACAAGGCAACACCGACTGAGGCCTGCCTCAACCTGTTACCCCGCGCGCGACATATCGTTGGAGAATATCGCCAGTTAAGCACCGACATAGACCAGTCAGGCCTGGTAGGAAAATTTCATCTAGGCTCAATTTCCACCGCACTCACCGGTTTATTACCCACCGCAATTAACCATTTAGCTTTGACAGCACCTGGCCTCATTTTACAAATTAAACCCGGCACCTCGAATTCACTATTTGCCGATCTCACCGATCGTAAAATAGATGCCGCAATTATAGTGCTGCCACCTTACGCCCTACCCAGCGCCTATCAGTATCAGGTACTGCGTGACGAACCGTTAATTTTGCTTTCAAGGCAATCGGCAGGAAAATCACTACGCGAAAAACTAATGCAAAATCCCTATATTTGCTACGACTCGCAATCCTGGGGTGGCCTGCGTGCTCGTCAGTTTCTAAAGGATAAACATATCAATATCAACCCAGATTATGAGCTCGACGCGCTTGAAGCAATTGAAAAGCTGGTTCAGCAGGGCATGGGGGTATCACTGGTACCTAAATGGGCCGGGCTTGACCTGTCTTCAACCAGTTTTAATGCTGAATTTGTACGGCCCCAGCGCTATAACCGTCAGGTTGTGTTGGTGAGCCCGGCGATATCGCCGATGCAAAAAATTGTCGAAGCTCTGGGCCAGTCCCTGAAGATGGCATTGGTGTAACTGACACCGATCGGAATAATATTTACAAAAGAATCTTCAGCAGCCTGGCGGGCGGACATCTATTCCAATGCCCCTGTTTTGATATTCTTATACCACTGACCACCAAAAAACAGCCCGCCGTGGATGCCAGTGTTCAGAATCCAGAACCCGGGTCAGCTACCCGTAACTAAGCGCATCAGCGTAAATATTCTCGATATCCTGTAAATTAGTCTCGCGCGGTGCATTTGCAATTGCACGTATCTGGCGCACCGATGAGGCGGCTAAAGGTTTGACATCGGCTTCGCCAAAACCCAGATCACCTATGCCATTGGGCATGCCGGTTTTTTTCATTAGCTCGATAATGCGCCCCGCCACCACCTCGCCTGCTTCATCGTCACCGGCATCCCAGGCATTCGCACCGAGACTATTGGCAGCTTCGAGATGCCGTTGCGGAGCCCCGTCAGCGGTATAACGAAAAATCGCCGGTGTCGAGGCGATGACGCTAATGCCATGAGGAATAAAGGGCGAGGCCACCGCATAGTCATCAGTGGTGATGTCATGCATCAAATGCGTGATACCGTAAGAAAGCGCATGCGGTAAATGCGTACCCGAATTACCAAATGCCATGCCCGCCAGGGTGGCGCCCCACATCAGTTGGTCGCGGGCTTCACTATCACTGCTGTCATTGACACCACGCTCTAAATACTCACTTACTATTTCAAGCGCACGGGTTGCGGCCATATCACTCCACGGATTGGCTCCCTGGAGATAAGGTCGTTTCAGTGGATCTTCAATTTTAGCCCATCGTGTATAGGCTTTGGCGGTATAACATTCGATCGCGTGGCTGAGTAGATCGAAACCGGTTGATGCCACTATATTGCCTGGCAAGCTATCACAGCAGCCGGGGTCAACCAGGGCTTCGTCCGGCATCAGTAAAGGGCTACCGAGTACAAACTTGGTATTCAAATCGTTGATGCGGATTACCGACACCGAGGTACATTCCGATCCAGTCCCAGAAGTAGTTGGACAGGCGATATGTGGCAATAATTTACCCGGTATCGACTTACCCACCCCCAGTGGTGGCGCGAAGTAATCGAGAAAATCACCGGTTGGGTACAGGCCGTAAACCATCGATGCCTTAGCGGTGTCCATCACCGAGCCACCACCGACCGAAATCACGCCGTCGAAATTACCCTGTGCGATAAAATTTGCAGCTTTCTTGACACAGGCATCGTCAGGCTCGATACGGATTTCTGAAAATATGGCCGAATCGAGTCCAGCCTGTTGAAGCGACTTTTGAACAGTCTCCACATAAGGACCGTCCTTTAATAATGCATCGGTGAACAGGGCAATTCGGGACATCCCCCGTGCAGCGGCTCGAACACCTGCTTCGCCCAGACAGCCGCGCCCACAAGTCAGCTTTGGCATAGCAATGGTGAAACTGTCGGCACCATGGTCACAAGGTGAGAAATACTGGCATCCCATAATCGATTCCTGTTTATCAAAAACAGTCGTAATAGTACCACCCGTCGCGGGAATTACATTTCGTTTTTGCCGACCCCAGGGATTAAAGCCGAAGCCGCCTATAGAGCGAATGCTAATTACTTAATGAGTAGCCCTGTCACCCCAGATATCCCGTAAACGCTTATCGCGCCCGCATCCCCACCGGTAAGCCTTGTATCGGATCGGATTATTCTTGTAATAATCCTGGTGAAAACTTTCGTTACCGCTAATCGGGTAAAAAGTCATCGCATCGAGGATCGGCGTTACCACGGTTTGATCGGGGAACATTTCGATAACCTGCTGTTTCGATTGTTGCGCCAGTTTTCTTTCTTCATCGTTAGCGACGAACACGGCACTTAAGTAACTATGGCCTTTGTCGCAAAACTGGCC
>Ga0164320_10000347_pt1 | contig 14628 bp, 14 predicted proteins | sample GuaBasSediGuay11_FD_113736 | JGI IMG/M metagenome (GOLD analysis project Ga0164320, IMG submission 113736) | Subseafloor sediment microbial communities from Guaymas Basin, Gulf of California, Mexico - Guay11, Core 4567-28, 0-3 cm | ecosystem: Environmental > Aquatic > Marine > Hydrothermal...
AGCCTATCTCCAAAGATTGTGCCGCGAGTGCTGCGTGGGTCACGCTTTCTCAGGGGCCAACATTCTCAGCTGTGGCCGCCTTATAAGGCCACTTAATCACTACGAATCAATATGCAGATCGAATACGCCAAAGTTTCAGCTCTCGGTGATCGTAAGGACAATCAGGACCGCGCTGCGGTCGTTGTGTCCGACGATGCCGCACTTATGCTCGTATTTGACGGCATGGGCGGACACTCTGATGGCGCCCGCGCCGCGGAGACCGGACTCAAGGTCGTCCAGGACCTGTTCATGGCGGCGACGCAGCCGATTTTTGACCCGCAAGGGTTTCTTTATAAGGCGCTGGCACGTGCTCACGACGAGGTTGTGCAAATGGGTCAGGACGTCGCGGTTGATTTCAGGCCGCGCGCAACCTGTGCGCTTTGCCTTGTACAGGAAGGCGGAGCATTTTGGGCGCACATTGGTGATAGCCGGATTTATCAGGTGCGAGACGGTCGCGTTCTAACGAGATCTCGCGACCACAGTCATGTCGAAGTGCTAATTCAGGAAGGTGCGATTACCGAGGAAGAGGCACAGGACCACCCCATGCGCAACTTCGTCGAGTGCTGTATCGGTGGCGATGCGCCTGTGCCGGACATGAGTATTACGCACCGGATGAGTTTGTTGCCGGGCGATGTGTTGCTGGCGTGCTCAGACGGCCTTTGGTCCGGACTAACCGATAACGACATGGCGGGCATCGGCGCGCCGGGAGAAAACAACCTCGTCGAAAACCTGAAAGCACTGAGCGTCAGGGCACTGGAGATCAATTCACCCTACAGTGACAATACGACAGGTACCGCGTTAAGGTGGCTCCGCGGCTGATCGAGCCGTATTCAGGAGAAACAATATGCGCCCAAGTGGACGCGACCCCGGCAGCATGCGCGACGTGCGCTTTATTACTGACTTTACGAAACACGCGGAGGGCAGCGTACTCGCATCCTTCGGTGAGACTCAGGTGTTGTGCACGGCGAGCATTGAAGAGCGCGTTCCCGGCTGGATGCGTGGTAAAGGCAGCGGCTGGGTAACGGGCGAATACGGCATGTTGCCGCGCGCCACACACACCCGCTCCAGTCGTGAGGCGACTCGAGGCAAACAGGGTGGTCGCACGCTGGAGATTCAGCGGCTGATTGGTCGGTCGCTCCGAGCAGTCACCGATATGAAGGCGTTGGGCGAGCGCTCGATTGTGCTCGACTGTGACGTGATTCAGGCAGACGGTGGAACCAGAACAGCATCAATCAGCGGCGCCTACGTCGCGCTTGCCATAGCAATGGGTCGTCTGTCGGCCGACGGCAAACTGAAAAAGAACCCGTTATACGGTCAGGTTGCTGCGGTATCGGTCGGAATTTACAGTGGAATGCCTGTACTCGATCTCGATTACGCCGAAGACTCGGAGGCTGAGACCGACATGAATATTGTTATGAACGAAGCCGGCCGATTCATAGAAGTGCAGGGAACAGCCGAAGGTCACGCGTTCACTGACGATGAGTTCAGTGCCATGCTTGCTCTCGCTCGCAGCGGAATCTCGGAGATCATCGTCGTGCAGAACGAGGCTATTGCAGCAGCGCTTTAGTGATCCGACGGCCCAGGCAAATTGTCATGGCCAGTGGCAACGCTGGCAAGATTCGAGAAATCGCGCGCCTCCTGGATGGGCTCGGTATCGAGGTCGTGGCGCAGTCGGAGTTCGGTGTCGAGGACGCGGCGGAGACCGGGACGACCTTTCACGAAAACTCACTGATCAAAGCAAGACATGCAGCGGATGCGACAGGGTTGCCCGCTATTGCAGATGATTCCGGACTGGCCGTCGACGCGCTGGACGGAGCACCGGGCGTCTACTCGGCACGATACGCAGGTCCGGATTGCGACGATGAGGCGAATAACGACAAGCTGCTAACGGAACTCGAAGGCGTTATTAACCGCGCTGCCGCTTTCCATTGCGTCGCGACGTTCGTCGAACCCGGTGGCGAGCCCCTGTTTGCCGAAGGCGAATGGCGAGGTAACATACTTGGCGATCCGCAGGGTGACGGTGGCTTTGGCTACGACCCACTTTTTTTTGTTCCCGATTGCGACTGCAGTTCGGCTGAGCTGACACAGGATCAAAAGAACGCACGTAGCCATCGTGGTCAGGCGCTCTCTAAACTGGTTGCACTGATAGAACATCGATTCTCGTGAACCCGCCACCACTGTCGTTGTACGTTCACCTGCCGTGGTGTGTGCAAAAGTGCCCTTACTGCGATTTCAATTCACATCGGGCCGGAGATTCACCACCTCGGCAACGTTACATCGAAGCACTGCTTGAGGACCTGGAGCGCGAAGCGATTCGCGCCAACGGCCGCTCGATAGAGAGTGTCTTTCTTGGTGGTGGTACGCCAAGCTTGTTTTCACCCGCCGAAATCAACAACCTCCTGTCAGGGGTCAGGGCCCTTTTCAGACTCGTCGAGGGCGCGGAAGGGACGATGGAGGCGAATCCGGGAACGGTTGAATACGGATCGCCAGCCGGCTACCGCGAGGCGGGTGTTACGCGCTTGTCGATCGGAGCACAAAGTTTCGACGACGCTTTACTGACCAAACTGGGCCGGATACACACAAGCGCCGACATTGTTCGCGCCGCGAATGAGACAAAAGCAGGCGGGTTCACCAACTTCAATATCGATCTTATGCATGGACTGCCCGATCAAACCGTCGAAATGGCGCTCGCCGACCTGTCCGCTGCAATAGCTCTCAAGCCAACTCATGTTTCATGGTATCAACTGACACTGGAGCCAAACACGATCTTCTATGCCCGGCCGCCCGCTAACTTGCCGAGCGACGATCTGACCTCCGAAATTCAGGATCGGGGGCAGGCGCTACTCGCCGAACATGGTTACGCGCAGTACGAGATATCGGCGTACGCGAAGGATGGTCAGCGTTGCAAGCACAATCTGAACTACTGGTCGTTTGGTGACTACCTGGCCGTAGGCGCGGGGGCGCACGGGAAAATAACGATGGATGACGGCGTTTACCGTTACCAGAAACCGGCCAACCCATTGCAATACATGGTCGCTCAGGAGTCGGACGTTGTGGAGGCGGCCCCGACATTCCTGAAGCCCGCCGATTTGATGTTCGAATTCATGTTGAACGCGCTGCGCCTGAATGACGGTTTCAGCGAGGACCTGTTCATGCAGCGAACAGCACTGACGGCCGCTAACCTGCAAACGGCTACGACCGAGGCGCGCAAAAAAGGAATGATCGAGCGCAGCTCGAAGGGGCACTGGAAGCCCACCGAACTCGGCCGACGGTTTTTGAACGATTTGCAGTCCCAGTTTATCGTCGACAACGCTTAAAACCTGCGACTGGACAGCCCTGATCGCGCAGTTTTATGCTGGAAAAACTGACTTTCAGGCATTCCGGGGCAAACCACCAGGATATTCATTTATGCACAAGACAACGAGTAAGCCTTTGTTTTCAGCGTAAGAGCGCACTGATCTCATTCTGCCCTTTGCAAAAGTCGTGTAACGGGTTGATTTTGTTACACTATCAAAAATGGACACAAATTAGTCATTTTGACAGGGTTGCTTGAAAATCCGCAGGTTAGAGCATTCACTCAAAATTCATCCACAGACTTATCCACAGGTTCTGTGGATAAAAATAGGGGCTTGCGGCAAAAGCCGCTTCCCTATATCCTACGCGCCCTTTTTATGCAGTAGTCCGCTCGGGAGAGCCAGAAGATGAAAGCCGACATCCATCCCAATTACAACGCCATCAAGGTCACCTGTAGTTGTGGCAACGAGTTCACAACACGCTCGACGCTCGGCGAGGATCTCCTTATTGAAGTGTGCTCCTCGTGCCACCCGTTTTACACCGGCAAGCAGAAGATCGTCGATACCGGCGGACGCGTTGACAAGTTCCGCAAGAAGTACGGTATGGGCTAGGATTTCAGGTGTCGTTACGACTCTGAGGGTCCTCCAATACTGATTTTCCACTATCTCGGCGTGCCGGGAGCTCTGCTATGCTCAACCAGTTTGCTACTGGGACATAGAGGATTGAGATGAGCGAGGACACATATCGACTGAAGAGCCCGAACGGCTCGGAACTGGAATTGCCGGTCAGGAAGGGAACCGTTGGACCGGACGTGCTCGACATCGCACGTCTTTACAAAGAGACTGGCGCATTTACCTACGATCCAGGCTTTGTATCGACCGGAAGTTGCGAGTCGGACATCACCTTTATCGACGGTGAGGAAGGCATCCTGATGTATCGGGGATACCCGGTCGAACAGCTCGCCGCACACTCAAGCTTCATTGAGGTTTCATACCTTCTATTGCATGGCGAGCTGCCAACGGTGAGTGAGCTTGCCGATTTTGACGACATGATTCGCAAGCACACCATGCTCAACGAGGGCATGCTGAGCTTTTTCAAAGGCTTCCGATACGATGCCCATCCGATGGCCATGCTGTCCGCTGTGGTTGGTTCCATGTCGGCGTATTACCACGACGAGATGGACGCCTCGAATAAAGAGCATCGCATCATATTTTCGCATCGTATTTTGGCGAAGTTGCCAACGATTGCAGCAGCAGCGTACAAGCTCAATAGCGGCCAGCCGTTCATCTATCCGCGTAACGACCTCAACGACTGCGAGAATCTATTGCACATGTTGTTTGCGGTACCGGCGGAGCCCTACGAGATCGACCCGATCGCGGCTGAAGCGCTCGATCTTTTGTTTATTTTGCACGCGGATCATGAGCAGAACTGCTCAACTTCAACAGTACGCATGGCGGGCAGTTCCGGCGCGAATCCGTATTCGGCAATTGCAGCGGGCATATCGGCACTTTGGGGACCGGCGCACGGCGGGGCAAATGAGGCTGTACTGACCATGCTTGAAGAAATCGGCGATGTCAGCCAGATCGGAAAGTACGTTGAGAAGGCCAAAGACAAGAATGATCCATTCCGACTGATGGGCTTCGGTCACCGCGTTTACAAGAATTTTGATCCGCGCGCCACGATCATCAGGGACATGTGCCACAAAATCTTACAGAAGCTGGATCGCAAAGATACACCGCTGTTTGATCTTGCACTGGCACTGGAACAGATTGCTTTGCAAGATGACTATTTCATCGAAAAGAATCTGTATCCGAACGTCGATTTTTACTCGGGTATCATTTACAAGGCACTCGGAATTCCGACGTCAATGTTCACAGTGATGTTTGCACTTGGCCGCTCAGTTGGCTGGACGGCACACTGGCGCGAGATGATCGCAGATCCGAAAGGAAAGATCGCACGGCCTCGACAGCTCTACACTGGTCCGGTAGCAAGAGATTACACGCCCGTTAACGAACGGTAGGAGCGGCCCCAGACCGCGAACCTCGGTCCCGCTTGACGGGAGCGAGGCGGCAGCCGTAAGGCTGCATGATGTATCAGCCCGTGTAAGGGTGTCGCGGCCTGGGGCCGCTCCTACACGTGCTGCAATAGCTTCTGCACAGCGTTGCTGTCGACGCGTTTCATTGGTTTACCATCGATCGGGCTCATAGGCGCCTGCCGAATGCCATCAATGGGAAACACCGTTGCCTGGATGATTTCGTTGCTATGATTGAACTCGAAGCCAGCGTAAGAAGCGATCTGGCTGCGTCGACTCTTGAGGCGGCGCTCGTAAGGGCGGAACTGTATTCCCATGTCGCCAATTTCCATCGCGACCATTTCGGGGCTGTCAGCGAACACGTGCAAATTGACTGCGGAGTTTTCATCGGCGGTGCCGGCCAGCACAGGCCCGACCAGTCTGGGTGAGAACTCGGTGAGCAATTGCATAGCCGACAGGGCCGCTGTTCGCATCAACCGCAATAAATCGCTGTGGGATTCGCCACCGAATATCTGCAAGTGATCTGACACCGCTGACTCTATTTCAGTGTTGCCAGGCAAAGATCCGCGCCCATTAACACCAAGCCGCTCCGCCGCCTTTTGTTTGGCAACGCGGTAATCCCGAATGCCGTGATCAATAATCAGGCGCGCCGCTTCCTGCGCGACCACCTGTCGGGCACGTTCGGACTCACTGGTTCTTCTTTTTCCCATTGACCTCTGGCGCAGATCAGAAAATGGATTCAGACTCTTCGCCCTGCTCTTCAACGTCTTCCGGATCCGGATCGATACCTGCGGCATTGTTGAAAGGATCGGTTATTTCTTCCAGGCGCTCGCAATCAGGCACATTTCCAATGCGAAAAACTTCAAACGTCACGTTGGCCTGACCGGATCGGGCCGGACAGCCGGTCGCCCGATCGATTTTTACCGAGATGATTCCTTCGGGCATTGGCATCTGATGTTCCGGCGCATCCTTCAGTGCGATGCGTGCGAACTCAATCCATATCGGTAGCGCTGTACGTGATCCTTCCTCGCGCGGACCGAGCGGCAGGTCATCGTCATAGCCGACCCAGACAACTGCAGCAATATCGGCGTTAAAGCCACCGAACCAGGCATCACGGCGATCATTTGACGTTCCTGTTTTTCCCGACAGGTCGGAGCGGCCCAGTTCGCGGCGCGCCCTTACACCCGTACCGCGCTTCACCACGTCGCGCATCATGTCCTGAATGAGGAAAGCATTCTGCGGGGTGATGGCTTGCGGTGCGAGATTGATGCCTTCGTATAACTCGGGCGCGTCTGTCGCGTCCGGCCGGTACGATAAGACAACGTCCGCCATTTGCTCGAGCAGCAATTTCGGGTCAATAGTTTCTTCATCGGGCAGCGGATCGATGTTCCTGATCGAATCCGCTTCACCGGGCACACACTCATCGCAGACGATAGCCGGGTCTGCCCGATACAGCGGTTCACCGGCAGGACCAAAAATTGCATCGATAATGTAGGGTTTAACAGCATGGCCGCCGTTCGCGAGCATTGCATAACCCTGTGCCATATCCAGCGGCGACGCCTGGCCACCACCCAGAGCGAGCGAGCCGTTGCGTATGAGGGTCGCGTCGCTGAAGCCGAACTTTTCAAGGTGGCGAACGGCATTGCCGATTCCCGTTTCGAACAGCAGCAGGCGAACTGAAACAAGGTTCATCGATCGAACGAGCGCCTCTCGCATGCGTGTCGGACCATAGAATCGACCGCTGTAGTTAATCGGGCGCCAAATGGCCTCGAGCTCGGATGAGCTGATGACGACTGGCGCGTCCAGCACAACGGTCGCCGGTGTATTGCCATGCTCCAGTGCGGCCGAGTAGATAAACGGTTTGAATGCAGAGCCCGGCTGCCTGTACGCCTGGCGCGCCCGGTTGAATTTGCTGGTCGTATAGTCAAAGCCGCCGGTCAGGGCTGTTACCGCACCATCGAAGGGGTCGATAGAAACAACGGCCGATTGCGCGTCAGGAACCTGGGCAAGCGCCCAACTGTCGTTGGCCGTAGGCATCACATAAACAATGTCACCACGAGCAAGAACTTCGGCGGCCGTTTCGGGCGCAGGACCGTAGTTTGCACGGTCGATAAACGGATTAGCCCATTTGATGCCAGCCCATGGCAGCACAGTCCGACTGCCATCACGGAACAGGATGGTCGCCTCATTATTTTCCGTAACGGACGTAACCAGTGCGAGGGATAACCCGCCCGGCGCGTATCGATTCATCGCGCCGAGAATTTCCGGGGGCCACTCCTCAGTTGGAAGAAACAACATTTCTTCGGTGAGCTCGACTCGCTTCAACGGCCCGCGGTAGCCACGCCGTCGGGTGAATTCCAATAAGCCGTTACGCAATGAGTAATTAGCTGCCTGCTGCAAGCGGGAGTCGAGCGAAGTGACGACCTGATAGCCGGCAGTGTAGGTGTCCTCGCCATAGCGATCTAACATCTGACTGCGGACCATTTCGGCGACATACGGGGCATTTAATTCGACGGCAGCGCCGTGCGAATGTGACTCCAGCGGAAAATCCATCGCCTCCTGATAGGCACGGTCATCGATGAAACCAAGCTCGTTCATTCGACCGAGCACATATCCTCTGCGCACTTTGGCGTTTTGTGCACTGGACACCGGGTTATAACGCGATGGCGCAGGCAAGATGCCAGCAAGCGTGGCCGCTTCCGCCACGTTTAATTCGGACAGGTTCTTGTTAAAGAAGACTTTCGAGGCGGCGGCGACGCCGTGCGCTCGTTGGCCGAAAAACATCTTGTTAAGGAACAATGCCATAATTTGTTCCTTACTGAATTCCTGCTCAATCTTCCAGGCAAGGAAGGCTTCAGAGAGCTTTCTCTGTACAGTCTGTTCGCGAGTCAAAAAATAGTCGCGCGCAAGTTGTTGCGTCAGTGTACTGCCACCACCTCCGGAGGCATTGCCGGTCGTAATGACGCGCGAAACGGCTCTCAGGAAGCCACGATAGTCGATACCCGGGTGTTCGAAGAAGCGACGATCCTCGGCAGCGATAAAGGCTTGTACGACGTGCTCTGGAAGGTCCTCATAAGTAATCGGAATACGTCGACGTTCGCCAATCTCGCTGATCAAATAGCCATCGCGGCTGAATATCCGCAATGGCACCTCCAGGCGAATGTCTCGAATGGTTTCTGCGGACTGAAGGCTCGGCTGCACATAATAATAAGCGCCAATAATGCCGGAAACGGCCGCGATCACCCCGATTGAGCCCAATCCGAGCGAAAGAATCACCGTTCGGAGGACTGTTCGTCGTCTTATGTGACGTGGATTAACTTTTTTTTTCATTCGTTTATGCATAGTTACAGGCGTTTTCAGCCGAACATCCCTGTTTTTAGAGGCGTTTGTTCACCTTATTAAAGGTTACGGTGATGTGCGGCTGGTGCAAGAAATGTGGCTTTTTAGGGGCAAAGGCTCGTGACGAGGTGTAAGGGCGCTGATGATAGACGGCGAAACCGTACTCTCGCAATAACGAGTCTCACATTGAGCCGACGACTGGTTCACGGAAGTTCCTCTTTAGGCTCATTAACATAGGGATGCTGGGATCGTGAACAAAGTCACGTTTTATTTAACATTTTATTGATATATAGTTAAATCGCGTTGCTAATGTCCGACCTAGTTTTGGCTCGCAACTTACCGACTTAGAAGGAAAAATACGTGCTTTTTGGCAAAAAAACACAGCCGCTGCTGGGCCTCGATATCACGACATCGTCGGTGAAGCTAATAGAGCTTTCGCAAAGCGGAAAGCGCTATCGCGTCGAGTCTTATTCAGCAGAACCAACGCCCCCTAGTTCAGTGAATGAAAAAGCAATCGTCGACGCCAAGGCAGTCGGCGAAGCCATTCGCCGCGCCGTAAAGCGCGCAGGGGCCAAGGCCACGGACGTAGCCGTCGCAATAAGCGGTGATGCTGCGATTACTAAAGTTATCCAGATGCCCTCGAGCCTCTCCGAAAGAGATCTTGAAGGGCAGGTCGAAATTCAGGCCGACCAATACATACCCTTCCCGATGGAAGAGGTTAGCTTCGACTATGAGGTGATTGGCCCGAATGACAAGGACCCTGAGCTCATGGACGTATTGCTGGTTGCGACACGTACAGAGAACGTCGAGCAGCGCCAGTCCGCGGTTATTGCTGCGGGTTTGGAGACGCAAATCGTCGATGTTGAGGCATTCGCTCTCGAAAACGCGTGTCGTTTGCTCAGCCACCAGATTCCAGACGGCGGTATCGGACAGTCAGTAGCCGTTGTCGATATTGGCGCAAGCAGCACGACATTCAGTGTGCTGCAGGACCTCAAGGTTGTTTATACGCGAGATTTCAACTTCGGTGGACAGCAGTTGACCGAAGAAATCATGCGCACTTATGGGTTGTCCATGGAAGATGCCGGTCGTGCGAAAAAGCAGGGCGGTCTGCCAAGTAATTATCAGCCCGAGGTCCTTGAGCCTTTTATCGACGACATGACCCAACAGGTCAGTCGTTCGCTGCAGTTCTACCTGGCGTCAGGTGGCGGCCGTGAGCAACCGGACATGATTCTGGTTTGCGGCGGTTGCGCCAATATCCCCGGTATCGCGGACGTCATTTCGAGCCGAGTCGGTATACCGACAGAAGTTGGTGACCCGCTCGGACAAATGAAGATTTCATCCAAAGCCAAATCACAGGGCGTGAATAAAGATGCGACAGCGCTTCTTACAGCTTGCGGCCTGGCACTGAGGAGTTTCGACTAATGCCAGCTATTAATCTACTCCCCTGGCGCGAGGCGGAACGTCAAAAGCGTCAACGTGATTTTGGTGTTGCGCTGGGCGGCTCTGTCGTCGCTGGCATCGCAGTCATCATGCTCACGATGCTCGCCTTTTCGCAAATGATATCGACGCAGCAATCGCGCAATGACCGACTAACAAGCGAGATCACGGTGCTGGAAAAGAGCATTCAGGAGATCGATGCTCTGGAGCGGCAAAAAGAACGATTGCTCGCTCGTATGGAAATTATTGAGCAATTGCAGAAAAGCCGTCCAGAGATTGTGCACCTGTTTGACGAGCTTAGCCGTCAGCTTCCCGAGGGTGTGTATCTGACGGGAATGAAACAGACCGGATCACGAGTTGAGATTCGCGGCATCGCGCAATCCAGTACTCGTGTTTCCGCACTGATGCGTCAGATCGATGCATCGGACTGGCTGGGTGATCCCGAGGTTGAACGAGTTGAAACAAAACAGTCTGGCAGCTCAAGGCAGTCGGAATTTGTCGTCTATCTCAAACAAAAACAGCCGGGCGCTGGGTCGGAGGACGACGTATGAACATCGTTGAAGAACTCCAGAGCCTTGATGTTAACGACGTTGGTCGTTGGCCGGCCGCTTTTCGTGGCGCGGTGATCGGGCTAGTTTTCCTCGGCGTAGTTGGCCTCGGCATATGGTTCACCATCATCAAAGACAAGCGCCCGCAATTGCAGCGAGCACAGGACGATGAGGTGCAGCTGCGTTTGACGTTTGAAAACAAGCAGCACAAAGCGGCTAACTACGATAAGTACAAATCACAGCTTGCTCAGATCGAACAGTCTTTTGGCACGATGCTCAGGCAGTTGCCGGGCAAAACGGAAATACCAAGTCTCATCGTTGATATTTCTCAGACGGGCCTTGCCGCCGGTTTGCAGGAAAAGCTGTTTGTTCCCCGATCAGAAATTCCTCGCGACTTCTACGCCGAGAAACCGATCAGTATTCGCCTCACCGGCGGTTACCACGAGATTGGTAATTTCGTCAGTGGTATCGCGGCACTGCCACGAATCGTGACATTGCACAACATTACAATTACACCCGAAGAGACGGGTAGTTTCGATGTTCTGAGTATGGAAGTAACCGCTCAGACCTATCGCTACCTGGACGAGGAGGCAGATTAAGATGCGCACTTCTCTGATGATTAAACAAGGTCTTGCGATAATGCTTGTTGCGGTTGGTCTTTCGGCCTGCGGTGGCGGCATTGATGATCTCGATGAGTACATCAACGACATCAAGAAACGCCAGGGTGGCATAATTGATCCGCTACCTGAGATAACACCTTACGAGGTCTTTAGTTATGTCGCTGACAAGCAGGGCATTCGGTCGCCATTCAGGCCCGATACGCCGCAATCAGTTGGTGGCGGCAACGGACCTCGACCCGACGTCGAGCGTAGTCGTGAGTATCTCGAAAGCTTTCCTTTGGATACGCTGGGCATGGTTGGCACCCTGCACATCAACGAGACGATGTACGGGCTTGTACAAACTTCTGACGGTCTGATTCACCGCGTTATCCCGGGTAACTACTTGGGACAAAATGACGGACGAATTACGGAAATTTCTGAATCAGAAATCGGGTTGGTAGAAATTATTTCTGATGGAATCGGCGGCTATATCGAAAGAGATGCCGCGGTCGGTCTTTCAGACTGACACCTGAATGAAACTGGGAGTTATAGGAATGATGCTCAAATTTAATCGGACAGCCGGCCGCCGCTCAGCGGCGACAAGGCTAGCTGTACTGGCACAGGCGGCGCTGCTGCTTTTTTGCGGGGCTACGGCCAGCGCGCAGGAGGGTAACCGGCTCCAGGATATTCAGATACAGAGTTTGCCCGGCCAGCGCGTCGAGCTGAAGCTCATTATGAGCGAAACAGCACCTGAGCCACTGGCATTTACCATCGAGAATCCGGCGAGAATTGCGCTGGATCTGCCGAATACAACATTGGGACTGACGTCACGTCGTCGTGATGTAAACCTCGGACCTTTGAACACGGTTTTGACCGCTGAGGCCAATGGTCGTACGCGCGTCGTTTTGAATCTCGGCTCAATGGTTGAATATAAAACAGTCCGTAGCGGTAACACGGTTACAATCACCCTCGGTGACGGAAATGACTACAGCGCAGGTTCCACCCAGTTCGCCAGCGCAGCGTCATCCGACAATCGTTCCTACGCCGCGCCGGGTAACCGCGCTATTTCAAGTGTCGATTTCCGCCGTACGCGTGATGGCGGTGGTCGAGTTGTTGTTAACCTGACCGACCCGTCAACCCCTGTCGATATTCGTCAGGAAGGTGGTCGCGTAGTTGCCGTGTTTAAAGACACGAGCTTGCCAGCGGAACTGATGCGTCGTCTCGACGTGATGGATTTTGCGACGCCAGTAACCACGGTTGATACCCTGCGCACGAATCTGGATACGCGCATCGTTATTTCTGCTGACGGCAAGTACGAGCAACTTGCGTATCAGTCAGATAATGAATTCACGATCGAGATCAACCCTGCTCCGGAAACAACCGACGCCGAATCGAGCCTGTTTTCGGAGGAGAAGGAATACGAAGGTCAACGTTTGACCCTGAACTTCCAGGACATCGAGACACGAGCGGTTCTGCAACTGCTTGCTGAAACATCTGGCAAGAACATCGTTGTTTCAGATACTGTCCAGGGCAACGTTACCCTGCGTTTGCGCAACGTCCCCTGGGATCAAGCGCTCGACATCGTAATGACGACCAAGGGTCTGGACATGCGCCAGAACGGAAACGTCATTATGGTTGCGCCTGCGGAAGAAATAGCAGCGCGTGAAACGGCGGATCTGGAGGCACAGCACGCCATTGCCGAACTCGAGCCAATGTACTCTGAGTTTCTGCAGGTGAACTATGCGAAGGCCTCGGATCTCCAGGCGCTGATTACCGGTGGTGGCGGTGGTAATTCAATGCTGTCCGACCGTGGAAGCCTTGGTGTTGATGACCGAACGAATACACTGCTGGTTCAGGATACAGCCGAGCGCCTGCAAGATGTTCGTCGCATGGTTCGCACGCTGGATGTACCGATCAAACAGGTGCTCATCGAGTCTCGAATCGTCGTTGTTAATGATGACTTCAGCAGAGATCTTGGTGTACGGCTGGGTGTTACGACCGAAAATATCGGACCTCGCCCGCTCCTGGTTACTTCTGGTACGGGTGCCGGTGCCAACAACTACATGGCCTCGATTCTGAATTCAGCAAACGATCCGACCGGAACCACACCGATAGAGTTCCCGAGCCTGAGTGATCGCTACAATGTGAACGTGCCGATCGCCGATGCAGCTGGACGATTCTCGTTGGCTCTTCTTAAGAGCGACTACCTGATTGATCTCGAGTTGTCAGCACTTGAAGCGGAAGGTCGTGGAGAAATTGTTTCTACACCGCGAGTCATTACGGCAAACCAGAGTGAGGCTACGATCAAGCAGGGTGTGGAGATTCCATACCAGCAGGCCTCGTCATCCGGCGCAACAACCGTCCAGTTCAAAGAAGCTGTTCTGGAGTTGGTCGTAACGCCGCAAATCACGCCGGACAACAACATCATCATGGATCTTCGGGTTAGCAAAGATAACGTCGGTCAAATCATATCGACCGGTGGTCTTGGCGGAACAGTACCGAGCATTGATACGCGCTCTGTTGAAACACAGGTACTCGTCGCTAATGGACAGACGGTAGTTCTCGGTGGCATCTACGAGACGGAGCGTCGAGAGACCGTTAAGAAGGTTCCGCTTCTCGGAGACATTCCTTTTGTGGGTGCTTTATTCCGCAGCAAGCAACGCGTGGACAACAAGGCGGAGCTGCTGATTTTTGTTACCCCACGCATACTTGAGGAAGGGTCAAGCATTTATTAAGCTGCCAATTCTCAGTTGAACTGTAAAGCCAACCTTCGGGTTGGCTTTCTTTTATGAAACACTGTGGTTTATGAAACATCCTCGAAATATATTCCTGATAGGCCCCATGGGCGCAGGTAAGTCTGCCGTCGGGCGCTATCTGGCGCGGACATTGCACCTGAGCTTCGTTGACAGCGATGACGAGATAGAATCGCGTACGGGGGTTGATATCCCCTTTATCTTTGAGAAGGAAGGTGAAGACGGGGTTCGCAAGCGCGAGGCGGTTGTGGTTAATGACCTGAGCAAGATGGATGGCGTTGTTCTCGCAACTGGCGGTGGCGCCGTCATAGACGCTGATAGTCGGAGCCGATTGGGTGGCCGGGGGTTTGTCGTGTACCTGTATACGACGGTTGATCAACAGGTTGTCCGAACAAAGAAAGGTCGTGAACGACCATTGCTCGAAAACACAGATCCACGTATGAGGCTGCAAGAACTGCTTGATACACGAGATCCAATGTACCGGGAGATCGCGGATATCGTTGTCGAGACAGACGGCCGGAAGGTCAAATCGGTTGCTGACGAGATCATCGAGCAGGTTTCGTAACGGGCGCAGCCCGGTAGGAGCG
>Ga0164320_10000348_pt1 | contig 14616 bp, 12 predicted proteins | sample GuaBasSediGuay11_FD_113736 | JGI IMG/M metagenome (GOLD analysis project Ga0164320, IMG submission 113736) | Subseafloor sediment microbial communities from Guaymas Basin, Gulf of California, Mexico - Guay11, Core 4567-28, 0-3 cm | ecosystem: Environmental > Aquatic > Marine > Hydrothermal...
TAATCTACAAAATTACCTTCGGTCATCTTTATTTCCCACGAAAGTGGGAATCTTATTAATTGTAGTGAAATTTATGAAATTCCCTCCATCAAGAGAATGACAATAAATCTTATAATTTATCTATTACACCACTTAAACGCTTGGCGATATCTTCGACACTACCTACTCCATTTACACCAAAATATTTATCTTGATTAGAATAGTAATTTTTTAAAACTGCAGTTTTTGTGTAATATTCTTTAATTCTATTTCTAATAATAGATTCGTTTGCATCGTCTGGTCTTCCACTAGTTTTTCCTCTTTTAAGCAAACGCTCTACCAACACTTCGTCATCTACTTCTAAAGCAATCATAGCATTTATACTAGAATCTTTAGTTTCCATGAGTTTATCTAAAGCTTCAGCTTGAGCATTTGTACGCGGAAATCCATCAAAAATAAAACCTTGTGCATCTGCATTTCTATCTACTTCTGCATTAAGCATTTTTATGGTAACCTCATCTGGCACTAAATCGCCTTTATCCATATACGATTTAGCCAAATTACCAAGTGCTGTTTCATTTTTAATATTATAACGAAATACATCTCCTGTAGAAATATGAACTAAATTATATTTGTCTTTCAAATACTCTGCTTGAGTGCCTTTTCCTGCTCCTGGAGGTCCAAATAAAACGATATTTGTCATCTTTTGTGTGGTACATATTTGATACACTTCTGGAATATCTCTACCTAAACCATCATAATCTAAACCATAACCAACAATAAACTTTTTAGGAATATCAATACCTTTATAATGAATTTTAAAGTCCTTTTTATAGGCTTCTGGCTTAAAAAAAAGTGTTGCAATTTTAAGTGCTTTTACTCCTTCTTTCTTAAATATTCTATGAATTTCATGTAGTGTATTTCCTGTATCGATAATATCTTCTAAAATCACAACAGTTCTTCCAGATAGATTTTGAGTAAGACCAATTAATCTTTGAATATCTTCGGTAGATTTTACACCTTCATAAGATGCTAATTTTATAAAAGTGACCTCACATGGTTTAGGATATTTTTTTACAAAATCACTAACTACCATAAAAGATCCATTTAAAATCCCAATAAATACAGGAACTTCGTCACCCAGATCGTTAGAAATGTCTTGAGCAAGTTTCGAAATTGCAGTATCTATTTCTTGTGCAGAAATAAATGGTTTAAAATATTTATCATGAAGCTTAATCACGTTGTCCTTTTTTAGAAAGATGCAAAGATAATGAATTGATTAAGGATTTACGATTTTTGAATTATGATTTTGAAATTGATTGAATATTTAAGTGTATTTTTGCAGTGCTAAAGCAGAAAATCTATAAAAAAAATTGAATTTAAAAAGATTCACATTTTGGTAGGAAATATTATGAATTACTTTTCTTCTAATCTTAAATTAGGCATACTTGGTGGTGGACAATTAGGCAAAATGTTACTTAATAACACACGGAAATTTGATATTTATACCTGCGTTTTAGATTTTAGTGATGAAGCACCTTGCAAAATTGCTTCAAATGAGTTTTACCAAGGTGATTTAATGGACTTTGAAACCGTTTATAACTTCGGGAAAAAGGTAGATGTATTAACCATTGAAATTGAAAATGTAAATGTTGATGCTTTAGAAAAACTAGAACATGAAGGCGTTAAAGTTTATCCATCTTCAAAAACATTAGGAATTATTCAAAATAAATCTAAACAAAAATTATTTTATATAGATCATAACTTGCTTACTGCTCCGTTTTCAAGATTTGCTTATAAAGATGAGATTTTAACTGCAATAAAACATGAATCATTAAACTTTCCATTTGTTTGGAAAAGTGCCCAATTAGGTTATGATGGTAATGGCGTTAAAGTTATAAGAACACATACTGACCTTGACGATTTGCCAAAAGGAGAATGTATTACAGAAGAACTTATTGATTTTAAAAAAGAACTTTCTGTAATTGTAGCACGCAATGTTTCAGGTGAAACCAAAACGTATCCTGTTGTTGAAATGGAATTTCATCCTGATGCCAATCAAGTAGAATATGTAATTTGTCCAGCCAGAATTAGTGAAGAAGTTGCAAAAAAAGCAGAATTGTTAGCTTTAAAAACTTCAACAGCGTTTAATCATGTTGGGTTAATTGCTGTGGAAATGTTTCTAACTAAAGATGATGAAATTTTAATAAACGAAGTAGCACCAAGACCTCACAACTCCGGTCATCATACCATCGAAACAAGCTATACTTCTCAATTTGAACAACATCTTCGTGCTATTTTAGACTTACCTCTAGGAAAAACCGACAGCAAAGTTGCAGGAATTATGGTAAATTTGGTTGGTGAAGAAGGTTATAGTGGAAATGTGGTTTATAAAAATATAGAAAGCATAATGGAAATGGATGGTGTAACACCACATATATATGGCAAAAAACAAACACGACCATTTCGTAAAATGGGACATGTAACTATTATTAATAAAGATATTACTGAAGCAAGAAAAATTGCCGAAAACGTAAAAAAAACAATAAAAGTAATAAGTAAATAAAATATGGCACAAGTAGGAATAATTATGGGAAGCAATAGTGACCTTCCTGTTATGCAAGATGCAATTGATATTTTAAAAGGGTTTGATATAGATATTGAAGTAGATATCGTTTCTGCCCACAGAACACCAGAAAAAATGTTCGTGTATGGCAAAACAGCTCACGAGCGTGGGATTAAAGTTATTATTGCTGGTGCTGGTGGTGCAGCGCATTTACCAGGAATGATTGCTTCATTATCTCCGCTTCCAGTTATTGGAGTTCCTGTAAAATCGAACAATTCTATAGATGGTTGGGATTCTGTTCTATCTATATTACAAATGCCTGGAGGAGTTCCAGTTGCAACTGTTGCACTAAATGGCGCAAAAAACGCAGGTATTTTGGCGGCTCAAATTATAGGAACTTTCGACAATTGTGTTCAAAACAAAATAGTAATCTATAAGGAAGGATTAAAAGCAAAAGTTTTGAAAACTTCAAAAGAAATAAAAAAATAAAACCTCGATTTTGACGAGGCTTTATAATTGCTATTAATTAATCTTTTATAAGGATATGACTCCGTGAAAAAATTATTGGCGAATTTAATAAAAATTTACTTATCTAATCAACTTTTTTGTAGTTAATATTCGATAAATCAATTATTTAGAAAGAAAATACTTACGCAATCAAATAAATGTAATCCAAGTGTTTATAATTACTCATTAAATCTCTTACAAATAAAGATGAACGTCTTAAATCACTACTTTACAACTCCATACAATACAGCTCCATTTTCAAAAATACACAACAAAGATTTTCTTCCAGCTTTCAAAAAAGCAATTAAAAAAGCGAAAACCGAAATTGATGCCATTATCGATAATTCCGAAACACCAAATTTTAAAAACACTATTGAAGCTTTAGATTTTTCAGGAGAACAATTAGATAGAATATCTAGCATTTTCTTCAATTTAAATTCTGCCGAAACCAATGATGAGATTCAAAAAATTGCTCAAAAGGTATCTCCTTTATTATCAGAATTTAGTAACGATATTACTTTAAATGAAGACTTATTTAAACGTGTAAAGGCAGTTTACAATATTAAAGAAAGTTTAAATTTAACCAAAGAACAAAGGACTTTATTAGATAAAAAATATAAAAGTTTTTCAAGAAATGGCGCAAATCTTCCTGAAGATAAAAAACAGAAGCTACGTGAAATTGATAAGGAGTTAAGCCAACTTAAACTAAAATTTGGTGAAAACATATTAGCAGAAACCAACAAGTATGAAATGCTAATTAATAACGAAAGCGATTTACCAGGATTACCAGAAGGCGAAAAAGAAGCTGCAAAACAACTTGCCGAAGCTAAAGACAAACAAGGTTGGCTCTTTACTTTAGATTATCCAAGTTATATTCCTTTTATGACCTATGCAGATAATCGCAAATTGCGTAAAAAATTATCTGTAGCTTTTGGTAGTAAAGGTTTTAAAGATGATGAACTTGATAACCAAGATATAGTTTTAAAAATTGTAACCCTTCGTTATAAGCGTGCAAGGCTTTTGCGTTACAAAACACATGCACATTTTGTATTGGAAGATCGTATGGCAAAAACCCCTGAAAAAGTTTCAGATTTTTTAAATGAGCTTCTCGAAAAAGCAAAACTTGCAGCAGAACGCGAATTTGAAGAGCTTCAAAATTTTGCAAAAGATTTAGATAAAATCGACAAACTTAAAAAATGGGATTCAGCATATTATTCAGAAAAACTAAAACAAAAGTTATTCAGTCTTGATGACGAACTTCTTAAACCCTACTTTAAACTCGAAAACGTAATTAATGGTGTCTTTACTGTTGCAAACAAATTATATGATCTGCATTTTGAAGAAATAAATTCGATAGATAAATATCATGAAGATGTTTTAACCTATAAAGTGACTAACAAAAAAGGCGAACTTGTGTCGATTTTTTATGCCGATTTCTTCCCTAGGCATGGTAAACGCAATGGTGCTTGGATGACATCTTTTAAACCTCAGCATATAAAAAACAGTGTTAATGAAAGACCTCACATATCTATAGTTTGTAATTTCACAAAACCAACCAAGAGCAAACCTTCACTGTTAACTTTTAATGAAGTCACTACTTTATTCCATGAGTTTGGTCATGCTCTTCATGGTATGTTGGCAAACACAACATATCCTAGCTTATCTGGAACAAGTGTGTTTTGGGATTTTGTTGAATTGCCAAGTCAGGTTTTAGAAAATTGGTGTTACGAAAGAGAAGCATTGGAGCTTTTTGCTAAACATTATAAAACTGGAGAAATAATTCCAATGGAGTTGGTTAATAAAATTAAAGCTTCATCAAACTTTCATGAAGGTATGCAAACTTTAAGACAAATTAGTTTTGGATTGTTAGATATGAGTTGGCATGCTGGCGAGTCGCCAGAGACAATAAAATCTGTAAAACAACATGAAAAGGATGTCTTTAAAGAAACCCAACTCTATCCTGATGTCGCTAACAATTGTATGAGTACTGCATTTTCTCATATCTTTCAAGGTGGATATTCGTCTGGTTATTACAGCTACAAATGGGCAGAAGTTTTAGATGCTGATGCTTTTGAATATTTTAAATCTAAAGATATTTTCAATAAAGGAATCGCCAATAAATTTAAAGAAACTGTGTTAAGCAAAGGTGGAACGGAAGACCCAATGATTCTATATAAACGATTTAGAGGACAAGAACCAAAACCTGAAGCTTTATTAAAAAGAGCTGGATTAATTAAATAAAAGAATATTCGAAATATTTATCCTATTTTTGAAAGTGTAAAACTTAAATGTTTATTAATGCCAAAAAACCTAATTGATCCTAATAAATGGATAGATTTATATTCCGACTATCTATTTAACTTTACTATAACTAGAGTTAAAGATAGAGATACTGCCCAAGATTTGGTGCAAGAGACGTTTTTTGCTGGTTTAAAATCTATGAAAAATTTTAAAGGAGAAGCAAGCGAACGCACTTGGTTAATTTCTATTTTAAAGCGTAAAATCATAGACCATTATCGTAAAATAAATTCTAAAAAGGGCAAGGCAGAAGTACGCATAAATTATAAAAGCGACTCTGAAGATGAAGGAGATTGGCTAGAAGAACGTGTGGCAGATCCTTTCGATAAAACTGCTGAAGACAATCTCGAAAATACAGAATTAGGTTTGGCAATTCATAATTGTATTGAAAAATTGCCTGTAAAACAAGCTGAAGTTTTTAAAATGAAAACCATTTTAGGCTATGAGACAGAAGCTATTTGTAATGAGTTAGACATAACAGCGTCTAATTTATGGGTTATAATACATAGGGCCAGAACAACTATGGTTGTCTGCTTAGAAAAAAATTGGTTTTAAAAATATACCATGAGTAAAAAAAATAAAATATTTATTTCTTGTGAAGAAGCAAATCATAATTGTGACAAGTCGCAATATAATGAAGCCACTCTTTGGGAGAAAGTGAAGCTTACCATTCATTTGTTATATTGCAAAGCTTGTAGAAAACATTCTAGTGATAATGCTAAACTATCAAAAGCTATCGCTAAAACTGAAATAAATTGTTTAGAACTAAAAGATAAACAAGAAATGAAAAAATGTTTTGAAAAAGAGTTAAAAAAGCATCAACAGTAGCCATAATATCGGAATACCTTCTACCCAAAAGGAAGTATAATACTTTTTATAATATTCTTGCGAAAAAATTAAAAACATTAGAGTTACACACGTTATTATAGCTAAAACAACTATACTTTTCATATTAGTAACATCTTTTAAAAATTCTAAAAAGAAAAACCCAACTAATAATAATACTCCTATAGTTTTTGTTGCTCTTAACCCTATCTGTTGTGGAATTGTAGATAATCTTAATTTATCAAACTGCATATCTCTAATTTCAAAAGGGAACATTAATACCATTACAAACATAAACCGCTGTAATGCTGTAATAATAACATCAAAATTAATCTGAAAGTCATTATTTATTAAAGGAATAAAAACAGTAACTCCAACCCAAACCAAAGCTATAACATAGATTTTCAGTCCGCTAATATGTCGCAAATTTTGTTGCTTATCTATAAACAAACGTTTGGGCAAAAACGGAATTGCATATAAAAATGTAATAATTCCAGCTCCAAAAACATAAATTAAAGTCTTTGAATTAAGTTGATATGCATAAAAACACAAGCCAATAAAACAGAATAATGAAAATACCTGAATCCACTTTAACCAATTGGCCAATCGCCTATGATGAAATTTTGCCAAGCCAAAATACTTTACAAAATTATAGCCTGTAACAGATGCAAAAAAAAGAAAACACAGTACTTCTTTATCATAAGGAATATCAAATTCTAATAGCGTAATCCAAGACAAAGAAAACACAGCCAAAGCAACATGAATACTACTATTAATATAAAAATCCAATATTTGTTTAAATAAACGCATAATACAAAAATAGTTAAACTGTTAATAATCTTTTTATCTCGTTAAAAACTTTCATTTTTGAGGCATAAAAACATTAAATATTTATGTAATTTTGCGCATTAAAAAGATACTCTCTAATCTCGATAGTCATTGCGACGTGAGAGAATCAAAAATTAATAAGAATGAATACAGATTCTTTCGCATTACGGCATATTGGTCCTAGAGAAAGTGACCATAAAGAAATGCTTAAAACCATTGGAGTTGATACATTAGAGCAGCTAATTAACCAAACAATTCCTGATAATATTAGGTTGCAAAATGGTTTAAATTTAGACAATGCTATGAGTGAACAGGAGTTTTTATCTCATATTCAAAATCTGTCTTTAAAAAACAAAGTATTTAAATCTTATATTGGTTTAGGTTATCATCCAACAAATTTTCCTGCTGTTATACAACGAAATATTCTAGAAAACCCAGGTTGGTACACTGCTTACACTCCATATCAAGCCGAAATTGCTCAAGGCAGATTAGAAGCACTTCTAAATTTTCAAACCATGATTACTGATCTTACTGGTATGGAAATTGCCAACGCTTCCCTTTTAGACGAAAGTACTGCTGCTGCTGAAGCTATGGCATTACTATTTGCTGTTCGTAAAAGACAACAAAAGAAAGACAATGTTATTAAGTTTTTTGTTTCGGATGAAGTTTTACCGCAAACTTTATCATTGTTACAAACCAGAGCAAATCCTTTAGGAATAGAACTTGTAATTGGTAATTACGAATCGTTTAGCTTTTCTTTTGAATTTTTTGGAGCCTTATTGCAATATCCTAACAAAACAGGGCAAATTAATGATATTTCAAAGTTTATTTCTAAAGCAAACAATGTGCAAATTAAAGTTGCTGTTGCAGCAAATATTTTAAGTTTAGTTAAATTAGAAGCTCCAGGAGAATTTGGTGCAGATGTGGTTATTGGCACTACACAACGCTTCGGAATTCCAATGGGTTTTGGTGGTCCTCATGCTGCCTACTTTGCTACAAAGGAAACCTATAAAAGAAATATTCCGGGACGTATTATTGGAGTTACTAAAGATGCTGATGGTAATCGTGCACTTCGAATGGCGTTGCAAACACGTGAGCAACATATTAAACGTGACAAAGCAACCTCAAACATTTGTACTGCACAAGTATTATTAGCTGTTATGGCAGGAATGTATGCGGTTTATCATGGTCCAAAAGGCTTAAAGTATATAGCAGATAAAGTCCATAATACGACTTCTACTTTGGCTAACGTTCTTGAGGAATTAGGATTACAACAAACTAACTCTTCCTTTTTCGACACCTTACTTATTAAAACGAATGCTTCAAAAGTGAAAGTTATTGCTGAAACTAACGAAACTAATTTTTATTATCCTGATGACGAAACAGTTTCTATTTCAATAAATGAAACAACTTCGATTAAAGATTTAAACACTATTGTTTCCATTTTTGCTGAAGCACTAGGAAAAAATTCAATAACAATTTCATCCATTTCAGAAAGCGATAATATTGACAAAGCAGTAAAAAGAACGACTCCCTTTTTAGAAAACGACATTTTTAATACGCTTCATTCTGAAACAGAATTAATGCGTTATATAAAAGCTTTAGAACGCAAAGATCTTTCATTAAATCACTCTATGATTTCTCTAGGTTCTTGTACGATGAAGCTTAATGCAGCATCAGAAATGTTGCCTTTAAGTTCGACAAATTGGGGAAACATACATCCTTTTGCACCTGCTAACCAAGTGGAAGGCTACCAATATGTACTAAATAAGTTAGAAGATCAACTCACTGAAATTACTGGTTTTGCCGGAACATCGTTACAACCAAATTCTGGCGCTCAAGGTGAATTTGCCGGACTTATGGTAATTAAAGCCTATCATAAATCTCGTCATGAAGGACATCGAAATATTTGTTTAATTCCATCTTCAGCGCATGGCACAAATCCTGCAAGTGCTGTTATGGCTGGAATGAAAGTTGTTGTCACAAAATCTACAGAAGAAGGAAATATAGATGTTGACGATTTACGCGAAAAAGCCATTTTACACAAAGATAATCTTGCAGCTTTAATGGTAACCTATCCATCTACACATGGAGTTTTTGAATCTGCTATAAAAGACATTACTCAAATTATTCATGACTATGGAGGTCAGGTTTATATGGATGGCGCCAACATGAATGCGCAAGTTGGTTTGACAAATCCTGGCAATATTGGTGCAGATGTTTGCCATCTTAACTTACACAAAACCTTTGCAATTCCTCATGGTGGAGGAGGTCCAGGAGTTGGTCCAATTTGCGTTGCAAAACAATTAGTCCCTTTCCTGCCAGGAAATCCTGTAGTTAAAGTTGGTGGAGAAAAAGCCATTACTGCAATTTCTGCTGCTCCTTATGGTTCGGCTTTGGTTTGTCTAATTTCTTATGCTAATATCTGTATGTTAGGTGCAGATGGTTTAACAGAATCGACAAAAATTGCTATCCTCAATGCTAATTATATTAAGGAACGTTTACAAGGTCATTTTGATACTCTATATTCAGGTGAACGAGGTCGTGCTGCTCACGAAATGATTGTAGATTGCAGACCTTTTAAAGCAAAAGGCATTGAAGTTTCAGACATTGCAAAACGTTTAATGGATTACGGTTTTCATGCGCCAACAGTATCTTTTCCTGTAGCTGGAACATTAATGATTGAACCAACCGAAAGCGAAAACAAAGCCGAATTAGATCGTTTTTGTGATGCTATGATTTCTATCAGAAAAGAAATTGAAAACGCAAAAAAGGAAGAATCCAATAACGTACTTAAAAATTCCCCTCATACTTTAAAAATGGTTACAGCAAACGAATGGGATTTTCCATACACTCGAGAAGAAGCAGCTTTTCCGCTAAAATATGTAAAACATAACAAATTCTGGCCAAGTGTTAGACGAGTTGATGATGCCTATGGAGATAGAAATTTAATATGTACCTGCGCACCTATTGAAGACTTTATGGATGCATGATTTTTAAGCTTTGAACATCGTAAAATAATATAAATCCTTATTTAGCCTTAATTATTAGAAACTATATTTGTTACTTTGCAAATAATTGTAGCTAAATATTCTTTTTTTATGAATGTTAATATTACTGGTACAGGTAGCTATATACCTGATGTTATTGAAAAAAACGAAGATTTTCACCAACATAATTTTTTAAATTCAAATGGTTCTATAATTAATTCTTCAAACGAAGTTATTATTGAAAAGTTTAAAGCCATAACAGGTATTGGAGAGAGACGCTATGCCGATAAATCTTTAAACACTTCTGACATTGCATTTTATGCTGCGCAAAGAGCAATAAAAGATGCTGATATTGATCAAGAAGAACTCGATTATATTATTGTTGCTCATAATTATGGCGATGTAAAACACAATGTTGAACAAAGTGATACTGTTCCCAGTATTGCTTCTAGAGTTAAGCATCTTCTAAAAATTAAAAATCCAAAATGTGTTGGATACGATATGCTTTTTGGTTGTCCAGGATGGATTGAAAGTGTTATACAAGCAAATGCCTTTATAAAATCAGGAATTGCAAAAAAATGTTTAGTTATTGGTGCCGAAACTCTATCACGTGTGATTGATAAACATGATAGAGATTCAATGATTTATAGTGATGGTGCAGGTGCTGTTGTTTTAGAAATCAGTAACAATGGTAGTGGTATTCTAACACATGAAAGTGCTACTTATGCATTAGACGAAGCTCACTTTATTTATTTTGGTGAAACTAATAATCAAGAAATAAGCGATAAAAGAAGGTATATAAAAATGTATGGTAGAAAGATTTATGAATTTGCCTTAAACCATGTTCCAGCAGCTATGAAGTCTTGCCTTGACAAAAGTGGTATTAGCGTTAATGATGTAAAAAAAATACTCATTCACCAAGCCAACGAAAAAATGGATGAAGCCATTGTAAAACGTTTTTATAAATTGTATGGTTTGAAAATGCCTGAAGATATTATGCCTATGACTATTGGTGAATTAGGTAATTCAAGTGTCGCTACTGTACCTACTTTATACGATATGATATTAAAAGGAAAGATGAATGGTCATAGTATAAATAAAGGTGATATTATTCTTTTTGCAAGTGTTGGCGCTGGAATGAATATTAATGCCATTGTTTACAAGCACTAACGATGTACGAAGGTAAATTTCCTCACAAAAGATATAGAATTACATTTCGATTTCTACAAGAACACATTCCAAATACTTCAAAAATTTTAGATTTAGGTGTTGAAAATCCTTTTACTATAATAATGAGAGAACAGGGTTTTTCTGTTACTAATACTAAAGGCGAAGATTTAAACATAGACACATCTTCAATAACAAATTCAGATGCAGAAGTTGTTACTGCTTTTGAAATTTTTGAACACCTACTCTCTCCATTTACCGTTTTAAAAGATTTAAATGCAAACAAACTAGTTGCTAGTGTTCCTTTAAAATTATGGTTTGCTTCAGCTTACAGAAGCAAAACAGATTTGCGAGACCGACATTATCATGAATTTGAAGATTGGCAGTTCGATTGGCTCCTAGAAAAAGCAGGTTGGAAGATAAAATCTAGAAAAAAATGGACTAATCCAACCAAAAAAATTGGGCTTCGTCCAATTTTAAGATGGTTTACACCAAGATATTATATTGTTTACGCCGAAAGAGTTTAACTTTGAATACTTAATTATTCAATTTTGAACATTTATATCGTCATACCAGCACATAACGAGCAAGCCTCAATCGGATTAACATTAGATTCTTTAGCTAATCAAACGTTGATACCAAAAAAAGTAGTGGTTGTAAATGACAATTCTACAGATAACACACGAGATATAGTTGAAAGTTACATCATTAAATATTCTTGGATTAGTTTAGTAAATTTTAATTCTTCTAACGAACATTTGCCGGGAACAAAAATCATTAATGCTTTTTATCAAGGGTTTGATACACTTGATGATGAGTACGATGTGATTTGTAAATATGATGCAGACCTTATTTTTCCAGAAAATTATTTAGAAACATTGATTAATCATTTTAATTCTGATTCCAAATTAGGAATGGTAGCAGGACTCTGTTATATACAAAAAAACAACAACTGGATATTAGAAGATTTAACAGCTATAAAACATGTTAGAGGAGCACTAAAGGCTTATAGAAAGGTTTGTTTTTTAAATATTGGCAAATTAAAACGTTCTATGGGTTGGGATACTATAGATGAACTTTTGGCACAATATTATGGTTGGAGTTTTAAAACTGATGAATCTTTAAAAGTGAAGCATTTAAAACCTACAGGAATAAGTTATGGTAAAAACTCAAAGCATATGCAAGGCGAAGCGTTATATAAACTACGTTACGGATTCTCTTTAGCATTTATTGCATCCTTAAAACTTGCCTATAAAAAGAATAGTTTTACACTTTTTAAAGAGTACATTTCTGGGTATTTAAGAGCTTCAAGAGAAAAAGTTGATTTCTTAATTACTCCAGATCAAGGAAGGTATATTAGGAAACACCTCTGGAAAAATATTGTTAAAAAGTTCTTTTAAAAATTACATCTGCACATTATACTCTTCTGGGAATTGCTTCGGAATCTTATCATGATCTTCATCTAACATTTGTCTAAGGTCTATTTCTATACCTCTTGAAATGGTTGAAATAGGTACATCGTTTGGCGAACCTTCAAAAGGATTCTCTCCTACACGACCAATACGTTCCATAGTATGAAAAACCCATGATACTGCTACACCAAACGGAATTGCTAACCATACAAAATAAGGTGCTAACAATGGAAAACCTCCTATTAAATTGTTTCCTATTCTCGCAAACTCTGGTATAATTCCAAATGGGATTAACATAATAAATATCCTTACAAACAAATGAGATAATGTAGCGTATTGGCGTGGATAAGGAAAATTCTTTATTCGTTCCGATTTGCCTTGGAATGTGAATAATTCTTCCAATACATTTTCTAATTCCAAGAACGAAAATTCCCAAATAAATCCTTTGTCTTTTAATTCTCGAATGTGTTTAGATTGCAAATACAAAATTGCAGTTTGCTTGTTGTTCTTGCTTAAAACATAATCGCATTCTTTAGAAGATAAATAGTGAGGTAAATCATCTTCAAGAGATATCATTCTTTCAGGTATATGTATCACTTTTAACCATTCTCTATTAGTTCGCTCTTCATGAATTACCTCCCAACTTTTTGATTGTCGCATAGCATGTCTTAATGCTGTCATCCAAGCAATATGCCTGTAAACCAAAATACGTTTCTGCTCTTTTAATTGGTCATCGGCAAGTTTTGTCTTTGCATGTTCGTTAGTCACAAAATCCTGAACTTTCATTCCCAAAGTCCTTGAAGAGTTTACAATGCCTCCCCAAATTTTTCGAGCTTCCCAAATACGTCCATAAGCCGAATTATTCTGAAAACCAACTATAAAAGCTACAGCTGTACCTATTAACGCAATAGGTGTCCATGGTAAGTTTAAAAAAGTAAGGTTAAAAACTACATAAAGTACAGCAATTATAGAGAAATAAATTAATAACACGAAAGTTTCCCAACGTGTCCACATAATCATATTCTTTAAACTGTATCTTTTTTTGGTAAGCATATTTCGATTGGTTTAGTGGTTGAATATACAAAAATCTAATTCTAATATTCTAACAACTTTACAATCTTGGCTTTCACTTTTTCAGTTGAAGGAATCATCGTTTCTTCTAAAGTAGAATTTAATGGAATTGCTGGCATACTTTCGCTTCCAATGGTCATTACTGGAGCATCTAAATACTTAAAACAACGTTCCTGTATTTTTCCTGATAGTGCTTGAGCAAAACTATTATTCTTGGGCTCTTCGGTTATAATAAGACATTTACCGGTTTTCTTTACCGAGTTTATAATAGCATTAGTATCTATTGGATATAAGGTACGAAGATCGACTACTTCTATAATATCTTGCATTCCTAATTCTTCTGAAGCATTCATAGCCCAATGCACTCCCATTCCATAAGTAATTATCGAAAGTGTTTCTTTCTCTTCCTGTGTCCAAATCTCCTGTAATACCCAAGCTTTCCCAAAAGGTAAAATATAATCTTCGGCAGGTTCGATAGAAGTTGCTCCATGAGTTCCTTTTACTTTACTCCAATACAAACCTTTATGCTCAAATATCACAACTGGATTTGGATCGTGATAAGCAGCTTTTAGTAATCCTTTTAGATCTGCTCCGTTACTAGGATACGCTATTTTAATCCCTCGAATATTAGAAACTACACTTTCTACAGAAGACGAATGATAAGGTCCTCCACTTCCATAAGCACCAATTGGAACTCGTAAAATCATACTTACAGGCCATTTCCCGTTAGAAAGGTAGCAACTTCGACTAACTTCTGTAAATAATTGATTGAGTGCTGGCCAAATATAATCGGCAAACTGAACCTCAACAATTGGTTTTAAGCCAACTGCACTCATACCAACAGTAGAACCTACAATAAATGCTTCTTGAATTGGTGTATTAAAAACACGATTGTCTCCAAATTTTTGAGCTAAAGTTGCTGTTTCGCGAAACACACCTCCAAGTCGTGCTCCAACATCTTGTCCGTACAATA
>Ga0164320_10000349_pt1 | contig 14590 bp, 14 predicted proteins | sample GuaBasSediGuay11_FD_113736 | JGI IMG/M metagenome (GOLD analysis project Ga0164320, IMG submission 113736) | Subseafloor sediment microbial communities from Guaymas Basin, Gulf of California, Mexico - Guay11, Core 4567-28, 0-3 cm | ecosystem: Environmental > Aquatic > Marine > Hydrothermal...
AAACCTGTCGCAGAACGACCTGGAAATGCTGGCCGCGCGCTGGCGCCAACGACTCGCTGCCGCGGCGCAACAGGCACAGCAGGCGGGCAAGCTGAGCGCTGAACAGGCGCGCCTCGTCGATTTTTTCCTACAGCCGAAACTACCCTGGCGCAGCCTGTTGGCGCAATACCTGAGCCCGACCGCGCGCAACGATTACAGTTACACGCGCCCCTCCAGCCGGCGCGGGGACCCGGCTGTGTTTCCGGGTTTGCGCAGCGAGGAAGTCAACCTGGTGGTTGCCGTCGACACCAGCGGCTCGATTCGCGCAGAGGAAATCACGCAGTTTCTTTCCGAGATCAATGCCATCAAGGGTCAGATTCGTGCACGTATCGCCTTGCTGTGCTGCGATGCCTCGATCGGTGATGACTTCCCGGTGTTTTTCGAGGCATGGGATGAGTTTCGCTTCGAGCCCCGGGTAAGCGGCGGCGGGGGAACCGATTTTCGCCCGGTTTTCCGCTGGATCGATCGGCAGGATATGAGACCCGACGCCCTGGTTTATTTTACCGACGCCTGTGGCGATTTCCCCGAACACGAGCCCGGTTTTCCCGTCCTGTGGCTGGTAAAGGGTAAAGCTGACGTCCCCTTCGGCGCGCGCGTGCAGTTGAATGACTGACAATGACGGTGATCCCGATCAACGATTCGAAATCAGATCGAGGCCTTCGAGCAGCGCCGGCAAGACGTTCCCGGCCGGGCCAGCGAGGTAAATATCGGCCTGCTCCCCGGCCGCGCCCGGGCTGGGATCAATCACGATCACTTGGCTGTCATGTTGCCTGGCCAACTCGATCAGGCCGGCGGCCGGATAAACCGTTGCGCTAGTTCCGACGACCAGCAGGCAATCGATTTGCATGCAAAGGCCCTGTGCCCTGTTCCAGGTTGTCTGCGGCAGATTTTCCCCAAACCAGACTACCGCGGGGCGCATATGTGCACCGCATCGCGGGCAGGCTCTCAGGGTCGATGGCGCTTCAAGCTCGACTGTTTCACGATGCGCGCAGTCCGGATTGTGGCAACGGTCGTGCAGGATGCTGCCGTGCAGGTGGTATACCTGTTGCGGCGCGACCCCGGCCTGTTCCAGCAGGTTATCGACGTTCTGCGTAATTTGAATCATTCGTGGCTGTGACGCGAGCGCTCGATGGGCCGCGTTTGGTTGTACGCTGGCGTGACTGCGCCGACGCCAGTTATACCAGTCGATGACACGTTCCGGGTTTGCCTCAAAGCCTGCTACCGATGCCAGTTCGGTCGGGTCAAAACGCGACCACAGCGAATCGGGGTTGGGATCACGAAAGGTCGAGAGTCCTGATTCGGCGCTCAATCCGGCGCCCGAAAACGCGGCAACGCGTTGACAACGCGCCAGCAGCGCGCGCGCCTGTGCCAGCTTGCCAGACAGTTCAGTATCGAAATCCAAGATCAAGTTCATAGCCCCGCCTGGTGGAGCCCTTCCAGCAGGAGCCTGTTGTGTTCGTTCAATTTGAAAATTTCGTAGTTACCGGCGAGCACGGCGGAGAGCGTTTCCGGTGCGAAGGCGCGGATCGCGGCAGCGTGGTGGTTCGCTGATTCTACATCGCCGAGGTGGCCGTATGCGGCTATCATGACCAGCTGGCGCGCCGGCATCCTGGCGTGCAGCTGAACCGCCATTCGTCCCCATTTCACCGCATCGGCAAAGTCGCGTTCGCGAATGGTCTCGATAAACGTTGGGCTCGCGGGATCATCCCCCAGGGCCACACGTAGATCGTGGACATATTCCTTCACCAGCCCTTCCGATACGCAAAGATCACCCCAGACGGCATCGAGGATCTCATTCTTGGTCAGCAGGCGGTTGGGGTTAGTAACGAACAGGTGCAGAATGCGGAATGCCTTGTTGCCGATGGTGACGGGTTGATCTCCCAGCCACAAGCGCTCATCAGCAAGGTCTAACCTGTATTCGGGCTTTGGGTCACCTGTCACGGGATATCCAGTTAGTTTTGTTGGTCACAGCGCTCCGGCCTGTTTTCAAGCAACCCTCTCGAAATTCAACCAAAACTCCACGGTTACTCCACAAAATTCTCACTACTTAAGGACATAATTGCAAACCATATTTGGGTTTTCGGTGAGGGCAGGGTCCATGCAAAGGTCGATAGTGACAAGCGGCATACACTTGTTGATTGCGATTGGTGTTTTCTTTTGGGTTGAAGTTTTCATGGTGCAGGGTGCGCAGGCCGGTGATCTGCAGGGAGCAGACGACCCGGCGCTGCAGGCGGCCATGGAAACCTGGCTTGGGGATAATGACGAAGCCAGCCTTCGTGCTTTCGCGGCCCTTGCTGCCGACGGGAATATCGCAGCCAGGTTGCTCCGGCCGCGGGTTTCACGCCCGGGCATGTGGCTTTAAAAATGAGTATCGACGGAAACGAGTTTAGCGGCCCGGAATCCGACACCAGCGCGGCCGCCTATTTCGTCGAATACGGTTATCAAACCGGCGTGCAGTCGACCGAATTCGATCAATCCAACTACTATTACGATCACCTGGCAAGCTCGATTGAATCCGCGCCGGTGACTGCTCCGATTGCGACCCTGTGCAATCGTTATTGCGCTGCGGATACCCATGCCTGTGGAATTACCGTGTTTGGCGTAGTGGGCGGTTACTACAAGGCGATAAAGTTTGACAGCCCTATGCAAACTCTCATCGAGCAATCCCGTTACGTGACCAGTGACCGCGCGGTTGGCATGGTCTTGCGCCGGGTTTCCTTTGCCAGGGCCGCGGGCGCGGGCAAGAAGTTTTTAATTTCCGACAGCGAACTTCAGGCGAAGAGTGCCTGCCTTGCGGAGGCGGTTGCGGAAGTCCGGTCGCAAAGAAACTAGTCTTTCAACGGTATTATTTTCGGGAAATTTTTCCATATTGCCATTCGAGCAAAAGGGATTCGAGATCAGGCGCCGGCAGCGCGGGCGAAAACAGGAAGCCTTGTCCATACTGGCAATTCAGGCCCTTTAGAATTGCCAGTTGCTCCTCGGTCTCGATACCTTCCGCTATAATATTCTTTTTCATGTTTTTACCGATGGATACTATTGATTCCAGCAATTCAAGCGATTCATTCTTCGAGCCCAGCTTATTGATGAAACTGCGATCAATTTTAATCACGTCGAAGGGCAATTCGGTAAGATAGCTCAGCGAACTGTAGCCGGTTCCAAAATCATCCAGGTGAACACTAAAGCCCATTTCCTGCAATTCCAGGAGCACGGAAGACACGTGCGATACATTGTGAACAAAAAGGGTCTCGGTGATTTCGAAATTAATCCTGCTTGCAGGAAACTCCAGCGAATCAACGGTTTCTCTCAAGCGGCTGGTGAATTCGGGATCGGTAATCTGGCTGATGGACAAATTCAGGCTCAAAGTCATCTGCTCGAAACGAGAGTATTTTTCCTGCCATTCCATGAACTGGTTTATGGATTCCCTCACAATCCAGAAACCCAGCTCCGTGATCAACCTCAAATCTTCCAGGATAGGAACGAATTTTACCGGCGGAACAGTTTCCTCATTTGACCGTTTCCATCGAAGCAGCGCCTCGACGCTGACTATCTCAAGTGCTTCCAGGTTGACGATCGGCTGGAAATTTATGGTGAAGTCGCGGCTGGCAACCGCGTCTCGAACTTCGGCCCTCAAGTTCAGGTTGTGGATGGGAACGGTTATCTCGTCCGGTGCGAATTTCTTGATGTGTGAACCGCCGGAGGATTTTGCTTCGTACATGGCGATGTCCGCCCGGTTGATATAGTCGTCGGCAGACATTAACTCCTCGGTACTCATCGCCACCCCAATGCTGGCGGACAACGGAATGGGGCGATAATTGATCGTGATCAGTGATCGCAACCTGGCCTGAATCTCCTGGCATACTCTCTCGATCTGCTGGGAATCATTGTCGCCCTCGATCAATATCAAAAACTCATCACCCCCAAACCTGGCCGCTGTATCGCCTTTCCTGATGCAATCCCTGATGCAATCGGCGACCTGAATCAATACGTTGTCGCCATCCCTGTGACCGAAAGAATCATTAATCCACTTGAACTTGTCCAGGTCAAAATAAAGGACCGAAAAATCAAACTTTTCCTGCCGCGAACGTCGCAATATCGCCTGTTCCAGTCGATCGATAAACAGGCGGCGATTCGGCAACCTGGTCAGTGGATCGTGCAAAGCCTCGTGCCTCAGTTTTTCTTCAAAATGCCGCCGTAGTTTGATCTCCCCCTGGGCCTGGGTAAACAGATTTGCATTTTCAATCGCAACCGCCGCCTGTAAGCACATGGATACACAAAGATCGATTTCGTTTCTTGTAAACTCTCGTAGCGACCGGCTCTCCCAAAGTTCCGCGAAACCAAACTGTTTGTCTCTTATGAATATCGGAATATACAGCCTTGATTTCGAATCATGCTTTTCCAGGTGCTTGAGGTCGGTTGCGGAAATGTCCGCATCATTGACGTGTAATTGAGCAGCTTGGCCACGCTGTAAAAGCTTGCGAAAATCAGTATTACCCGGCAATGGACAGGACTTGCCCAGGATTGACCGGTTCTCTTTATCCACTCCTTTTGAGCTTATGAAACAGGCCTCCGCTTTGTAAGACTGCCGTTCATTCTGTAATTCATTGATGTATACGCTGGTCGCATCAACGGCCTTACCCAATTGTTCAGCAAGCCCGGTTAATATGACATCGCGATCAACGCTGGAACTGATGACTTCGATCGATTTTCGCAGGGCCGTTTGTTCATCGAGCACCTCTTGTGCCATATCCATCAGTTGCGCGTTTTGTATGGCGAGTGCAGCCTGGCCAGCTATGCCGCCCCAGGAGAAAAGCTCCTTCTCGCCGATGCTGCGCTCGACTTCCACATCTGATATGTCGATAAATCCGATGGGTCGTGTACCGACGGTTAACGGCACAATGACCTTGGTCAGAGATTTGAACTCATCCAGATCCTTCCTCTCTTCGGGAAGAATATCCGGGTCGCTGGCGACCAGGATCGTCGGCAGGTTCCTTTCCAGAACGAGCTTGGCGGACATCCATTCTTTTAGCGGGGTTTTTGGGCCGGCGCCCAGGTTCCAGAAAGCACTGGAATAGTCCACGACCACCGTCGCCTCGTCCGAATCCGGCTGCCAGGACGATAAACTGCAGGAAGAGGCATTTGTAGCTTTTTTCAACTCGTTGGCCAGTTTGAAAAGGTCTTCCTTGGCGTTATCTTTCAGCGGTGCTCTTAGCCATGACGACGCTTCTTGAGTAACCTTCTCGCAGTTGCGAATGGTTTCTCGGTTTGAAAGCAGTGTTCGGTCGGAACTGGCAACCTCGGCCAGGCCAATAATCTTGTCTTTCTCGAAGAGCGGGGCGAGTAGTAAGCTGTTCAGGCCGTACTCATCCATCCATTTCGTTTCCGAGTCAGTCATGTCCGCGTTGACGACAGCAATCTCACCGCTGGCAAGTACCCTGGCTGTGGTTGGGAAATCGACTAGTGCAAAGCGTTCGCCTTCGTTTTCAATATAGGCGGCACGCGACGCATCCGCCAATGAAATGGCCTGATCGTTGGCCTCATCCCATTGATAAATTTCGACCAGCTGGAAACCACCGGAACTCATCAACTCGCGACACAATTGATGCAGAATTTGGCGCAAGTCTATTCGGGGCAGGGAGTTCGGTGTGGTGCCCGGGTAGACCTGTTGGTTCACTTGTACTCCGTCAAGCTACTGAAATCACTGTCTGAGTTATCCATATTGCCTGTTTTCGATAGTCACGCGTTCGGATAGATTAGTTCGGGTAAGCCCGGCAATTCTGAACGTTTGATATCGTTACAACAACTGATTTATCAGGTTATAGCATGAGTGAGCAAAGATACCTTGAAGAGTTTTAACCTGTTTTGATGTGGGACAGCAGTGCCTCCGTCTCTTTTTTCGTACCTTTTTCGTATCCTCGCAAGGATGGCACATCCGTTCAGAGTGGTTACAATCGGGAATATGGGGGAAATTAGAGTTCTGATGGCAATCTGTGTCGCGCTGGGAGTTGCCCTGGCGGGCGCATCCGTTGCCAGTGGGCCGCTTGTTCCGACATCCATTGCACCCGCCTTACCCGGTGCGAGTACCGGAAAACCGACTCCCGGCATGTTTCTGGTTGCCAGGCGGGCGCTTGCCGGCTCACATTTCGGACAATCCGTTATCTACCTGGTAGAGCATGATGAGGACGGTACACTGGGTTTGATCGTGAATCGGGCAAGTGCTATTAGCCTGTCCGAAGCGGTACCCGACATCGAAGACAAGCGAGCTACGGCACATGCGTTGTACTACGGAGGGCCAGTCGGACTGCCGATGATACTTATGTTGGTGCGCAGCGAATCGGCGACAGAGGGAATGACACACGTTTCCGACGATGTCTATATCAGCTCGGATCGACGCGTACTCGAAGCGGCGCTTGCGGCGAAGAAACCTGCTAGCGAGCTGCGTTTTTACATTGGCTATTCCGGGTGGGCAGCCGGGCAGCTCGACTCTGAGCTCGAGCGTGGCAGCTGGCATGTGGTGGCAGCAGACGCGGATGCCGTCTTCTCCGGTGAAACGGACTCGCTGTGGAACCGGCTGATCGAGCGATTGGAGCCCACGGGCATTCAGGTCGATAGCCGACCATTCTTGCCGGCCCTGGCGTTCGCAATAAAACCCCTTTCACTAGTTCAATAATCCGGGGGCACAATACGCATTTCCTTCTGACAGGTATCCCTGATGCGTATTGTGTCCCCGGATTTGAAGTGTCATTGCTCTCTGACACCTGTTTTATCTCACGACGCTACCTTTCCCGCACGATGCAAAGCTGCATCAAACAAAACCTGGCAGCCTGCCGCACAGTCTTCTTTGGTTGCCGACTCAATCGGGTTGTGACTGATGCCGCCTGAGCAGGGAATGAATATCATGCCCGTTGGCGCTACCCGCACCAGGTAAAAGGCGTCATGCCCAGCGCCCGATACCATGTCACGATGCGCGAAGTTATTGTGCTCAGCAGCCTCTCGTACAGCCTGAATGCAGTCAGCATCAAAACTCGTGGCGGGGCAATGCCAAATCTGCTCAGCTTTCAATTGTGCCGCCATTTTCAGGTTGAGTTTCCTGCAGGTCTCAAGAAATGCGGTGTGCATTTCCGACAAAGTATTATCGTCGGGGTGGCGAAGATCCACGCTCAGGGAAATGTGACCAATTATTGTGTTTCTTGAATTTGGTGTAGCGCTGATATAGCCGCAGGTCGATCGGGCGTCCTCGCCAAAGTCCTGGGAGATTTCGTCGACGGCCTGGACGAGCTTCGCAGCTGTGACAAGTGCATCGGCGCGACGCGACATTGGTGTGGAGCCTGCATGAGCCTCCTGTCCGGTTACCTCAACATCGTACCAACGCATGGCCTGCCCACCGGTCAAAACGCCGATAGTCTTGCCTTCAGCCTCGAGGATCGGTCCCTGTTCAATATGTGCTTCCAGGTAGGTGCCAACGGTGCGCCCCCCGGCTGCAGTATCTCCGTTATATCCAATAGATTCCAGGGCTTCAGAAAACACAATGCCGTCATTGTCCTGTTTCGCGAGGATATCGTCTAACGGGAATACGCCTGCAAACACGCCGGAGCCCATCATAGCTGGTGGAAATCTGGCGCCTTCTTCATTCGTCCAGGAACATGCCTCGATAGCGCATTCTGTTTCAATGCCATTATCATTCATCGTGCGGATGACCTCGAGGGCGGCAAGAACTCCAAAAACGCCATCGAACCGACCTCCACTCGGTTGGCTATCCAGATGGCTTCCCATCAACACGGGGGATGCATTTGGGGACATCCCTTCGCGTCTGGCGAAAATATTGCCCACTGTATCAATGGATATTGAGCATCCTGCGTCACGGCACCAACGGATAAATAGATCCCGCCCTTGCCTGTCTATGTCTGTCAGCGTGACGCGACATACCCCGCCCTCATGGGTCGCACCTATTGCCGCCATGTTCATAAGCGAACTCCAGAGACGCTCAGCGTTGATGGTGTGTGACGTGTTTGTGCTGGACCCTGATCCGGGCTTCTGCTTTTTCAATTCAGGCATTAGTCTGTTTCTCGATGAATTTCATGGCACGAGCAGTGAACGCCGCCACCACCCAGGGCGAACATGTCGTAGTCTATCGCAGTAACCTCGAAGCCTTTATCTTTGAGGGCCGCATTGACGTTCACATTGTGAGACATAGACAGGACTCGCTTGTTGCCAAGGCTGACAATATTGCCGCCAAGCTTCACACAGTCCGCATAGGGCACAACGATGCGATCGATTTCCTGTTGGTCCAGCCACTCGATAGCATAACCTGGCAGTGCGTCCTCGCAAACGAGTGCCAAACCCTTTTCCAGCATGACGACGACCGCATCCATGTGGACGAACTGTGGTGGGATAGGAACGATGTAGGCGTCCCATTCCATTTCACCTAACCATCCAGCAACCTGTTCTGCGCCAGCTTTGGTCGAGCGATCACCAGACCAGCCCAACAGTGCAACACCCGGCTTCACAATAACAAAGTCGCCGCCTTCGAAGTGGTTTTCCGTCACCCATTTCCAGATCGGGATACCTGCATTGCGGTAAAAGTCAGAGACAACCGAATAGTCCTGGCGGCGTGGCGGTGTCTGTATGCTCGTGACGACCGCGCCCCAGGGTGTCATGGAACTGGAATCGCGCGTAACGATACTGCTGGGCAAGCCTTCATCCGCCTCAACAAAATGGCAGCGGACACCATTTGCTTCATAGACTTGAACCATGTGCTGGTGTTGTTGCATGGCTTTCTGCTTGTCGAAGCGATACCCCATTTTCTCTTCGTTTGCCTGATTGACGGCAGAGATGGAATTCAGGGGCACCCACCGAAAATGGTCCGGCTTGCCCAACAAAACGTCGGTAAGGACGCCGGTTTGGGCTTTGACGCCCCAGTTTTCTACGCTACCGTCCTGTGAAGTCTCAGTCGAATTATTCATTTTATATGCTCTCAAATACTGTTAGCAAAACCCTGTACGAAGCATATATGAGAATTCAGTTATTCAAAATGATCAATAATCCAATTTATATTGAAATAAATTCAATGAGGGTATGACGTTGCTGCATGACCGCCGTATGCGTGGATTTGATGGTGGCAATGTTCGTAAGCCGGTACGTCCGTTGGCAACGGCAATGGAGAACGATCTGGCAGCTGCCTTAGCGCCACTTGATGCATGGCTGTCTACATAACTCTTGAACGGGTACGGACAACAACCGAGAAACCGGGGCAAGATTTAATTCTTCTGACTGTGCCTGTGTCGTGCACGTATCATTTGCATACCGATTAATGGAGCCGAAAGGGGTGGCTTACTCTAATGATTCTTTGCGTTTTCTGGCCCTTGTCCGAATGACATCATCCTCATCAGCGGCTCCACAGCCTTCTGCCGAATCGATTCATCAATAATGATCTCATTATTCATTTCTTCCAAAGTACTTACCAGGTTGTTTAGACTGTTCATCGCCATCCAGGGGCAATGAGCACAGCTTTCGCAGGTTGCACCTACACCGGCAGTCGGCGCCTCGATCAGCTGCTTATCCCCAGCCAGTTTCTTCATTTTATGAAAGATGCCGTTATCGGTAGCAACAATAAACAGTTCATTGGGTAGTTCGGTGACGGCCTTGATTAATCGCGATGTTGATCCAACCACGTCTGCCTGAGCCACTACCCCCATGGGTGATTCTGGGTGGACGAGAACCGCGGCCTGCGGATAGTTTGCTCTCAAGTTCTCCAGGGTTTCAGCTTTAAAGGCTTCGTGCACGACGCAGGCGCCGTCCCAGATCAACATATCCGCGCCGGTTTGTTGTTGTATGTATTGGCCCAGGTGTTTATCTGGCCCCCAAATAATTTTTTCTTCTTGCTCATGTAAATGCTCGATAATGGCAACCGCATTACTTGAGGTGACGACCCAGTCCGCTCGCGCTTTGACAGCGGCGCTGGTATTGGCATAGACGACGATCGTACGATCCGGATTTCGATCGCAGAAGCGGCTGAACTCATCGATTGGAGCGCTGATGTCCAGGGAACATTCGGCCTGCAGTGTCGGCATTATCACTGTCTTCTCAGGGTTAAGGACCTTTGCTGTTTCACCCATAAAACGAACGCCCGCAACGACCAGTGTCGAAGCAGAATGATTGCTTCCGAAACGCGCCATTTCCAGTGAGTCGGCTACCGTGCCACCCGTTTCCTCGGCCAGGTCCTGTATCTCCGAGTCGACATAATAGTGCGCCACTAATACCGCGTCCTGATCCTTCAGTAACTGCTTGATTCTGTCTCTCAGTTTCGTCCGTTCCGATTCTGAATAGGAAGGAGCCGGCACGCTTCCGGTATCCAACAAATCAGGTATTGCATGGGTTGAAATGCTATTTGAGGTACTCATTGTCCATCTCCGAAATAGGGTGGTTCTTACTACATAAAATATTGGCCTTTTTGTTCGCTACGCCAATGGTGGCCGTTGCGCCTGAGTTAAACGCCAGGTAATCAGCTTCAATGCCATCGCTGAAGATCACGCCGTTATCGGTCATGTGCGAGGTGATCGTCAGCGGGTGATGCTTATCGATAACCCCGAATGTGAGCTGCGTGCCCGTCACTTTACTCGGAAATGGCTCGCGCACGGTGTAGATCAATTCCGTTGTATCCCAGGGTAATCGACCACTGTTAACCGGTTCGATGACGTGACCGCCTAAGGCCTTTATCACACTAGATGCGCCCGCATAGATGGATTGCAACCAGCCAGTAGACCCGGCCCCGGTAGACACGATAATTCCGCTGGATGATTGAAACTCCTGATTGTCACCCAGCGCTATGTCATATCGTGCTGACACATGAGAGCGTGTGCCGATGAACAGGTCGTTGAAGCCAAGCAGGCTCTGTCCATTATTCAGTTTTGATTCGGCCATGGTCACCGCACTTATCGGCATTTCCCTGTGTAAACTCGCTTGAAACGCATCTGTGAAATTCGAGGCATTGAATGGCAGCAATACACCGTCTATGTGGGCCGGATCCGGGTTGACCGGGAGGATAGGTTGGCCATCCAGGTACTTTGCCGTATTGACCACCAGGCCATCGGGGCCAATCGTGATGATCAAATCGGCCTCACCGAATTTGTACTGGGGCAGGAAACTACGCTCGATCACCTGATTCTTGAGCCGATTCGGAATGGATTCTCGAATACCGTCAAAAACCTCATGGTATTGCTGATGTGCGCCTGCGATCGCTGAAAAGTCCTGGCCCGCATGTTCAAGGTAGAACCTGGCCTGCGGCACGGAGTTAAACCGTGCCGTCAGTTCTTCCAGTTCTGTCTTACGGGTGACAATAACCACCTTTTCGTAGGCGACTTTTGTGTTACTTACGGGCCTGTTTGCTACTGCGACCATTATCTTGTCCTCCGACCCAGTTGATTACCTGACCCAACATATCGGGCGTGATGTTAAGACTGCCGATGCGTCCAGCGTTTCCGGCAAATTCCTTCAATGCCAGGCCGATCAAGGCCTGAGGTGCGAGGTCGCCATAGGGACTTAATTTCATTTCGTCGGCCTTGGCTTCGGCTTCGGCCAGCTTCAGGCTGTTTTCGGCCTGCATACCAACCAGCTCCTTACGACGTTCTTCGGTTTCAATTTCGATGTCCATTTCACGTTGCTGTATTTTACGCTCTTCTTCAACGGAGGCTGCACGTCTGTCGTATATCGCTTTATCAGCATTACGCTGCAGGCTCTCTCGATACTCCGCTTCAAGCGCCTTTTGCATTTCGGGGGTAGGGGTTATTGCGGTGAAATACAGGCTCTCTACTACGACACCGAGTTTTTTAAGGCTGCTTTCATCCGCAACTGCTGCTATCACCTGGTTTGAAATCTCCTTGGCGCTAGTCAATGCCTGATCCAGGGAGAATGCGTTAATCGACTTACGGGTATGTGATTGCACCGCATTGATAACGCGCTGGCTCAGTTTTTCGCCATCCTTCTTTCTGTACTTCCCGGACGCTGGATCGATGGAGAAATCAAGGTACTTTGCCGCGTCAAGTGGTGTCTCGAAGCGGTAGGTGAGATGACCCTGGATAGCCACTTCCTGGTAATTGGCCGTGGATTCGTTAAAGATAAACTGCGTATCCTGAGATACCGTGTCGACAACAGCAATTGAAGTATTGAATGGCATATACCAAAAATCCAGTCCTTCACCGTGGTTGTTCACGCGTCCGTTCTTATATCGGATAACGTACTTGTTGGGCTCACCTTTGAAGTATTTAATAAACATTTCACACCTCACTTGAAGTTGTAGCTGATTATTGACTAGTAAGTGTTTGAGTTACACTAACAAAGTTAGAGTAATAAATACACTATGTCAAGTCGAGGTGGGTAAATATTTTTTAGCTTTGCCGCGGTAATCTCAGTAAGGGTGCTGGTTGGATGGGCCTCAGGCCTATTGAAAACTGCTGAGCCTGGACGGGTGTTTACCTGATAATTGCGACCTGGTCAGGGTATTTCTTTTTATAAAGCTTCGCCGGGCGATGGGCTTCGCCCGTTCTTTTCTCGCCGGTTTCTACGATCTGATTCAAACTCAGTATCCATTTTCTAAAGTTACGTTTATCGAGTTCTTGCTGGCAAATAATCTGGTAGATGTCCTGTAATTCGTGGAGCGTAAATGATTCGGATAAAAACTGGAATGCGAGCGTTGAGTAATCCAGTTTAGAGACCAGTCTTTGATGTGCCATTGATACGATATCCGCATGATCAAATGCCAGTTTCGGTAACTCATTCATACCGAACCAGTCTACCGCTGCTGCATCAGTTGCAGCCTGCAGCTGCATTTTATCCGATGGAATCAATGCATAGTAAGCAACCGTAATGACTCGCTCACGTGGATCGCGTTTGGGTTTTCCAAAAGTGTATAGTTGTTCGAGATAGACGCTGGATACTCCAGTTTCCTCTTGCAGTTCGCGACTCGCGGCTTCGTCCAGGCCTTCGGTTATGTCAACAAAACCACCTGGCAAGGCCCATTTCCCTTTGTGTGGCGAATAGGCGCGCCGAATCAGAAGTAGCTTTAACTGGTTGTCACGTATTGTGAAAACAACTATGTCCACGCTAACCGCGGGATGTGGAAATTTGTAACTGTGCATTGGACCTGCTTAAACAACCTGAGTGATTATTGTTAGTGTAGATAATACGCTAAAAAGAGATTTGGTAACAATTGAGCGTACTCCAGTAATTCGAGCCATCTTGAATGTGGAACCTGGGCGGTGTGCTCCTGGTGGTATTTTGCCTCGAGACACCAGCACCGCAATTCTATTTGTCACGAGGCCTTTGCGGGGTCATATTTATCTTCTTGTACAGAACATACGTCCGCGAGCCAGTCCAGGCAGGTAGTCGAAGGCGGATCATTCAGTGGGGGAAATGGATGAATACTGCGATCTGAACATACGCATCTTTCCGGTTGAACAAGAGCCGGGAGAGACAAATCAATATGAGACTCGTTCCATTAAATACAAAGTGGGGGTCTCCTCCAACACGGCAGGCGAAAAATTTGCGATTATGTTGTCGGATGAACCGTTGCGCCTGGTGTTTCTCAATGCCTGCAATACCGGTACAACTGCAAGACGATGAGTCCGTGGCCAGCGACGCCTCTGTTGCCCAGGTTCCAGATCCTGAAGTAGTGGGCGCGCCGGCAATTGACGATCCCTGGGGAGATGGCGATGGTGATCGGGTATTTCTCGCGGCCACAAACGAAAACCTTAACCCGTTACGTCGATCACTTCACAAGGAGCTCCTGGCACAGGGATTTCGTGTGATTGACCTTAATTAAGTCGACATAAATTTCTTGGCTGAGCCGGCACGGCAGTCGTTAGCACGCAATCGTCGAACTGTTGACGGAAAGGATAGTATATAGACGCGACAGTTTTACTCGGCATCGGATTCATTATTTCGTTTTCAACCAGTCTTGTGTTGACTGCGCCGAGCTGGTGTAATGCGGGGAACTCATGCTTCCACGGAGTGCCGTAGTGATCACAGCTGTGGCGGAGAGTTCGCAACTTGAAAATCTATTGATTGATTTATGATTTATGATTTAAAACAGGCCTGGTTAGTATCCAATGAGTAACTCGATTACCTTTTCATGGCTGCCCGCAACCTCAGACAACTGGTCTGATCTGGTCAGCGTATTCGGTGAGCGTGGCGGAAGAGAGGGTTGCTGGTGCATGCGCTGGCGCTTGCCGCGAGAGCAGTTTGGGAAGCAAAAAGGGGAGCGAAACAGGCGCGCGCTTGAGTCTGGAATTGCGCTTGGTAAGATCAAGGGTGTTGTCGGCTATGTTAATGGCGCGCCAGCGGCGTGGTGCTCGCTCGGCCCACGCAGCGAGTTTACAGAACTTGGCGAATCCGACCTGTTGGCCCCTGTTGATGATAAGCCCGTTTGGTCGATCAGTTGCCTGTTTGTAGCCAAGTCATTCCGACGACAGGGCATCAATGATTTGTTGCTCGCTGCTGTAGTCGAGTACGCCGGGCAACAAGGTGCCAAAATAGTCGAAGGATATCCTTTGTCCCCTGA
>Ga0164320_10000350_pt1 | contig 14567 bp, 16 predicted proteins | sample GuaBasSediGuay11_FD_113736 | JGI IMG/M metagenome (GOLD analysis project Ga0164320, IMG submission 113736) | Subseafloor sediment microbial communities from Guaymas Basin, Gulf of California, Mexico - Guay11, Core 4567-28, 0-3 cm | ecosystem: Environmental > Aquatic > Marine > Hydrothermal...
ATAAATTATTGCCAGCATAAGCAATTTCTATATTTCCGTTTTGTGGTCCTAGATACTTTGGAGTGCTTTTAAAAAGCTCGAAACCATATTTTATTTCTAAATTATCTTTAGAGTCATCAAGTGCAGAAATATAGTTACTTATAGTAAATATCTCGAAAGAGTTATCTTCGATTAGGGAGTTTTCTTTTTTAAAATAACCAAAAAAGAAAAGTAGCATTAAAATTATAATAAGAATAATTGAAGAACAGAAAATGTATATTCTCCTAACTATTTTTTTTAATTGTTTATGGTAATCTTTTTTATCCATTATTATCAGATAACAATAGATTAATTTAAAGCAGAAATGGGCAAGATGCTATACTAGAGATGCTTAACAAATATATTAAAAATGGGTTACAAAACAGGTTTTAATCTATATTGGTAAGATAATAGAATAAAAAGTAAAGAAGTTCTCTTTACTTTTTAGATTTACCAAAACCATATACAAGCTGACCAAAAAAGCTTTTTGGAAATACATCTTCATCAGGGAATCCTAACTCTATAGTTCCGCTTTTTTCAGGAATGTAATTGGTTTTAAAAACATAATCCCAGATGCTTAAACTAATTCCGAAGTTAATGCCATAACCTCTATTTTCTGGTAATGCTTTAACATGATGATACAGATGCATTACTGAATTGTTAAAAACATATTTTAGCGGTCCCCAAGTTATTTTAATATTAGCATGGTTTAAATGTCCAATGCCAATAGCAATAAAATGTACAATAAAAGCTTGTTCAGGCTCAAAACCACCAATAATCATCACTCCAAATGTTTTGAGAGGTTTATATAAAATGTTCTCCATCCAATGGTAACGCAAATGTGCAGCAAAGCCCATTTCTTTAACCGAATGATGTACTTTGTGGAAAAGCCATAAAAACTCATATCTATGTAGCAATACATGTGTAAACCATTGTACAAAATCTATAATTATAAAAAAGATAAGAAGCTGTGTCCACATTGGCCAATGAGTAATATCTATTATAACTAGGCTTTTTATAGTAATTCCAATATTATCAAAAAGAACTTCAAGTACTTTATAAACACCACTTATTACAATTGCAAAAATGAAAAAGTTAAAAAACATATAAAATGCATCAAGCCAAAAGTCTTTTCTAATAACAGATTGGGTTTTACGCCAAGGGAAAACAATTTCTATTACCCAAACGATTATAGAAATTACTATGAGTCCCCAAAAATAGTTAGCGTGCCAAGGCACATTAAACAATATTGATTGCCATGTCCAATCTAAAGTTCCTGTAAAAGCATTAAAAAAAGCATCAAAATATTTTTCCATGATTTATTAAATTAATAGTGTTTTACTTTTTTGTTTACATTTAATATTTGCTAAATTAACTCGATTTTGTACAGAAATCATAAACTTTTTCAAGTTTATCAAAAAAGAGATCAAACATAATTAAGAAACATCAGAAGCAGAATAAAGTCTATATCCTTTTTTTGGTTTAGTACTCTAAACCTTTTTGCTTCAATTAATAATTTTTAAATGGATTTCGCTATATTTGTAAAAATATAACGGAATAGTGATGATTGCTGTAAAAGAAGCTATAAAACGTGTCCAAAAAAATACATTCTCTATAAATCAAAAAGTACTTAAAAGTGTTTTAAAATCTTGTGGGTTTGTCTTGTTTGAAGATATTTATTCTCCAATAAATATGCCTCCTTTTAGACAATCGGCAATGGATGGTTATGCACTCTGTTTAAATAACGATATTACTTATTCTGTTATAGATGAAGTTAAAGCTGGAAATTCCCATCATCCCGAATTAAATGCTGGTGAAGCCGTAAGAATTTTTACAGGAGCTCCTGTTCCAGAAACAGCAAATGCTGTAATCATGCAAGAAAAAGTAACGATTGATGGTAAAAAAATAATCCTCAATAAAACTGTTCTGTTTGGCGAAAACATTCGACCATTAGGCGAACAAATTAAAAAGGGAGAAATTGCATTAAAAAAAGGAGCAAAATTAACTCCTGCAGCAATTGGTTATCTTACTTCATTAGGCATAACTGATATTAATGTTTACAAAAAACCTTCAATTGCTATTGTGGTTACAGGCGATGAACTTAGTGAAGCTGGGAAACCATTAACTTTCGGAAACATTTATGAAAGTAATTCAGGAATGTTATTAAGTGCTTTAAATAGTCTTGGGCTTGCTAATGTTACTACACATAAAGTTGAAGATAATTATACAAATACACTTACTAAATTAGATAAGGTCATTAACCAAAATGATATGGTTCTTATAACTGGAGGCATTTCTGTTGGTGATTACGATTTTGTAGGTAAAGCTTTAAAAGAACTAGAAGTAAGAGAGATTTTTTATAAAGTAAAACAAAAGCCAGGAAAGCCTTTATTCTTTGGTAAAAAGAAAGACACAATAGTTTTTGCACTCCCTGGAAATCCAGCAGCTGCCTTGAGTTGTTTTTATATTTACGTTATTTCTGCATTGCAAAAAATGGCTGGAGATTTAAATTACTCGCTTACAAAAATAACAGCAAAATCAAATTCAGAACATATTAGAAAAGGAGAAAGATCTCAATTTTTAAAAGCCATATTAAAAGAAGGTCGAGTAACTATTTTAGAAGGACAAAGTTCTGCAATGTTGCACACTTTTGCACTAGCTAATGCATTGGTTTATATTTCAGAAAATCAAAACAATATTATGATAAATGATGAAGTCGAAGTTATTTGTTTATCTGTTTAAAAAACATTATGAGTTATAAAATTAAAAGTAGAATTTGGATTGAAACCGAGGGTCATGTTTTAATGGGAGAAGGACGTATTCGCCTATTAAAAGCAATAGAGGAAACAGGGTCTTTATCTAATGCTGCAAAAACCTTACAAATGTCTTACAAAAAAGCTTGGCATCTTATCGATACTGTAAATAAAGCTGCGAAGAAACCTGTAACTATTTCTAATATTGGTGGTAAAGGAGGAGGAGGTGCACAATTAACTCCTTATGGCAAATCTTTAATTGTTGCTTTTGAGGATATAAATAAAAACTGTTGGGAATTTTTAGACGAACAGGTTTCAAAAATAAATATACTCTAAAAAAGTACTTAAAGCATAAAGTATTTAAAGTGTACTAAAGTTAGAAAAGTAACTAAGTAAAAATATGAAAAACAAAGAATTCGCAAAATTACTCGAATTAAGAACTCTTAAGTTTTCGATTGATATTATCAATATTTCTATTTCATTACCAAAAAATCCTGAAGCACTTGTAATAAAACACCAAATTACAAAATCTGGAACAAGTGTTGGAGCAAATTACAGATAAGCAAACAGATCAAGAAGTAAAAAAGATTTTAAAAACAAAATTAAAATATGTGAGAGTGAGGCTAGTGAAACCAGATATTGGTTAGAAATTATTGAAGCTTTGAATTGGGAAAACAAAAACAAGTTCAATCAAATAAAACAAGAAGCAAATGAACTTTTAGCAATATTCACATCAATTGCTAATAAACTTTAAATACTTAAAACTTTAGAACACTTTAGGCACTATAAATCATGATTTTTGAAACAGAATACATTTGGCTTTTTATACTAATTCTGCCGATTATATCATTTTTATATGCAAGTGTTGGTCATGGTGGCGCTAGTGGTTATTTGGCTTTAATGGCACTATTTTCTTTTGCTCCTGAAGTTATGAAACCTACTGCACTATTACTTAATTTGTTTGTTGCTGCTATTGCATTTTACTATTATTACAAAGAAGGATTTTTTAATAAGAAACTATTTCTGTCTTTTGCATTTGCTTCTATACCAATGGCGTTTTTAGGCGGAATGATAGAAGTAGACACTTCACTTTATAATAAAATATTAGGAATACTATTAATTTTTGCCATCCTAAAAATGCTTAATGTATTCGGAACTAAAAGTACTGAAATAAAGAATGTTGAAACTTGGCAAGGTCTTTTAGTTGGTGGAATAATCGGATTCTTTTCTGGACTTATAGGCATTGGGGGAGGGATTATCTTAACACCAATAATTCTATTGTTGCATTGGGGAAAAATGAAGGAAGCTGCCGCTGTTTCAGCTTTATTTATTTGGGTTAATTCCGCTTCAGGTTTAATTGGGCAATTTAGTAGTGGTGTTTCAATAAGTATGCAATCTTTTGTTTTAGTTGCTATTGCATTAATTGGAGGATTTTTTGGAGCCTATTTAGGAAGCAAAAAAATCAACAATCAAAACTTAAGATATATGCTTGCATTGGTTTTGATTATTGCTTCAGTAAAATTATTAACGCTTTAAATGATTAATAGAAAGCACATAACAGGTATTATTCTCGCAGGAGGAAAAAGTTCACGAATTGGAAGCGATAAAGGCTTTTTATTATTTAAAAACAAACCTTTTATTCAGCATATTATTGAAGCCATGCAACCTCTTGTAGATAAAATTATTATTGTAAGTAATAATACAGATTACGATATTTTTATGCTGAAACGTGTAAACGATTTAATTGATAATGCTGGACCATTAGCAGGAATACATGCAGGATTGCATCATTCTAATACCGAAAATAATTTAGTGTTAAGCTGTGACATTCCTTTAATTAATACCAAAACTTTAGAAAAGTTGACACATCATATTGAAGAAAATGCAGACATAATTCAACTTGAAAGCAATAGTAAAACAATGCCACTTATTGCGTTATATAAAAAACATTGCGAAAGTAAGTTTTTAAAGCTTTTACAGCAAGGCGAGAGACGTTTGCGTTTTGCTGTTAATCAATGTAAAGTGAAGACTGTTGTTTTAAATAAACGATTAGGAAAGTTTACTGCAAACATAAATACACTAAATGATATAAAAGAAATCTCTTATGAAGTTAACCGTTAAATATTTTGGGCTTTTAGCTGAAGTTACACAATGTAGTGAAGAACAATTTAAGTTTTCAGGAACACTCATTAGTGAGTTTCTTGAAGCTATTTATTTAAAGCATCCTAAACTTAAAGAAAAAGATTTTCAAGCTGCTCAGAGTAACGAAATAGTTTCAAAAAACACCAAAATTACACAAGCAGAAATAGTACTATTGCCTCCATTTGCTGGAGGATAAAAATTTATTTTGAATAGATATAACAGACATATAATTCTATCAGAAATTGGACAAAAAGGCCAAGACAAACTCTCTAAAGCAAAAGTTTTGGTTGTTGGAGCAGGTGGTTTAGGTTGTCCTGTATTACAATATCTTGCTGCTGCAGGAATTGGGACTTTAGGCATTATAGATTTTGATATTGTAGAAGAATCTAACCTTCAACGTCAAATTCTTTTCGGAAGTTCTTCAATAGGAAAAAACAAAGCAATTTTAGCAAAACAACGGTTAACAGATTTAAATAATACCATTACAATTAATGCTTACCCTAAAAAATTAACGCACAAAAATGCTTTAGGACTTTTCAAAAACTATGACATAATCATAGATGGAACAGATAATTTTGCAACACGTTACCTTATTAATGATGCATCAATAATTACTAATAAACCTTTAGTTTATGGAGCCATTTATAAATTTGAAGGGCAAGTCTCAGTATTTAATTATCAAAATAGTGCAAGTTACCGTTGTTTGTTTCCAACACCTCCAAAAGAAGGTACAATTCCTAACTGTTCAGAAACTGGAGTGTTAGGTGTTTTGCCTGGAATTATAGGAAGTATGCAGGCAAACGAAGTGCTTAAAATTATTTTGGGTTTAGGCAATGTGCTTTCTGGAAAGTTACTCTGTTATAATGCATTAAATAATCAAACTACTACTCTTATAATTAACAAGTCTGAAGCTGAAATAAATAAAGTCTTATTAAAAAAAGAAAGTTTTTATAAGACCATTGAAGAATTGAATTGTGATTTTTATATTCCTGAAATTTCAATTGAAGAAGCTTTTAAAAAGAAGAATATTCAATTTATTGATGTTAGAGAACATGATGAATTACCAAAAGTTGAAGCTTTAAATCCAATATATATTCCTTTAAGTGAATTAGAAAACAGTTTAGATAAAATTGATTCTAAAAAAGAAAAAGTAATCTTTTGTCAAGTGGGAATTAGAAGCAAAACAGCAGTTTCAATTTTGCACAAGCATAATATTAACAAAAGTTATAGCCTAAAAGAAGGTGCTTTTGAAATTTTAGAATATTTATTAAAACAAGAAAAACTATATAATCCAGAAAATGCGTAATTAAACAATTCGTGTATTCGTGGCAAATTTTATAAAAAATGGAAACCAAGAAACCAAAAAATGTATTTAAAGAAGGTGCAATTTCTTCAGAGTTTATAGCAAATTCCATTGCTAAACATCAATCTAAAACAAGTATTGGTGCTCACAATATTTTTTTAGGTCAAGTGCGTGCAGATATTATAGATGATAAAACTGTTTCAGCTATCGAATATACAGCTTATGAAGACATGGCAAATGCAAAATTTCACGATATTCGAGAAGCTGCTTTTAATAAGTTTAACCTTACGTGTATGCACATTTATCATAGTTTGGGTAACGTTAATGTAGGAGAAATATGCTTGTTTGTTTTTGTGTCATCAACAAGACGAAAGGAAGTTTTTAAAGCTATTGAATTTATAGTAGAAGAAATAAAAGCGAATGTCCCTGTTTTTGGAAAAGAAATTTTTGAAGACAGCACACATCAATGGAAAGTAAATAGTTAGAATATGGTAGATATCACAAATAAAAGTTCAACTTTAAGAACGGCAATTGCTCAAGCCATAGTAAAAGTGAGTAAGCAGGAAACTATTACAGCAATTGAAAACGATACAGTTCCAAAAGGAAATGTCTTTGCAATGAGCAAAGCTGCTGGTTTGTTAGGTGTTAAAAGAACTCCCGATTTGCTTCCAGATTGCCATCCGTTACCAATTGAATACACAAACATAGAATATAAAATAAACGGATTAGAGATTACCATTGTATTTACCGTTAAAACTATTTATAAAACTGGTGTCGAAGTTGAAGCCATGCATGGAGCAAGTGTGGTGGCATTAAATATGTATGATATGCTAAAACCAATTGATAAAGGTATAGAGATTCATCACATAAAACTAATAGATAAAAAAGGAGGTAAATCAGACTTTAGAGATCGATATAAAAAAGGCCTTACAGCAGCTGTTATTGTTTGTTCAGACACAATTTCAGGAGGACAAAAAGAAGATAAAGCAGGAAAAGCTATTATTAAAAAACTGGAGGAATGTGATGTTTGTATTTCAGATTATATCATTATTCCAGATGAAAAAGATATTATACAAGAAAAAGCAAAAACCTATCAGGAAAAAGGAATAGACCTTATTATTTTTACTGGTGGAACAGGATTGTCTAAAAGAGACATCACACCTGAAGCATTAGCACCAATATTAGACAGAAACATTCCTGGAATTGAAGAAGCCATTCGTAATTATGGACAAGACAGAACGCCTTACTCTATGCTTTCAAGAAGTGTTGCTGGAACGATTAAAAACAGTTTAGTATTGGCATTGCCAGGTTCCACAAATGGAGCAAAAGAATCTATGGATGCCATTTTCCCTTCGGTGTTACACGTTTTTAGAATTTTAAAAGGAGCAAGACATGACTAATGATTAAGAACAACGACATAATGACAGATACTTTTGGTAGAGTGCATACATATTTACGCATTTCACTCATAGAACGCTGTAATTTACGATGTACCTATTGTATGCCAGAAGAAGGTGTAATTCTTTCTCCAAGAAGTCACTTAATGACTTATGAAGAAATATATACAATCGCGAAAACTTTTGTAGATAATGGTGTTACAAAAATAAGATTGACTGGAGGCGAGCCTTTAATTCGGAAAGACATTCCTATTATTTTAAAAAAATTATCATCATTGTCTGTTGAGCTATCTATTACCACAAACGCAGTGACTGTAGATAAATTTATTGACATATTTAAGGCTAATAAACTTAAAAGTATCAATGTGAGTTTAGATACTTTAGATAAAGAAAAGTTTAAAGAGATTACACGTAGAAACGATTTTGAAAAAGTCTATAATAATATTTTGCTTTTGGTTTCTGAAGGCTTTAAAGTGAAAATTAATACTGTTTTAATAAAAGGTTTTAATGATGATGAAATAGTTGATTTAATTCAACTCACAAAGGAAATACCAGTAACTATTCGTTTTATTGAGTTTATGCCATTTGATGGCAATAAATGGAATATGGAAAAGATGATATCCTATAAAGAAGTGATGCAATATGTAAATAATTCATTCTCAAAAAAACAAGTTGAAAGATTACAAGATGCTCCAAACGATACATCAAGAAACTATAAAATAAAAGGCTATAAAGGTAGTTTTGCCATAATAAGTTCTGTTACTAATCCTTTTTGTAATTCTTGTAACAGGTTAAGATTAACAGCTGATGGGCAATTAAAAAACTGTTTGTTTTCTTTAACTGAATCAGATATATTGTCAGCACTACGTGCAGGAAATTCTATTCAACCTATTATTCAAAAAGCAGTACAGGCAAAATTTAAAATTCGTGGAGGAATGGACACATTAAAAAAATTAGAAGAACCCAAATTACACAATCAAAACAGAAGCATGATTGCTATTGGAGGATAATCGAAATCATTAAATAGAAGAACAACCAATTTTCACTACCTAAAAAAACTTAAGAAAGTCATAAAAAATCACTTCGGTTTTTATGACATATATCATATTTAAAACTTATAGATATATATTGCACAATAGAAGATGAAAAAATCTTTTTTTTATTGTCATTCTACTATTCAAACACATTAAGTATGTTGTCTAAAAAGCAGGCAGGGGCATTCTTTTTAGGAGGTACACTAGTAACGTTTTTAATTTTTATTGAGCTTACAGTGTATCCTTCATCAGAAGGGAATAATCAAACAAACAGTAAAAATCTTACTGAATCTTTAGTTAAATTATATGAAAAAAATAAGTATCAATCATGAGGTTTTTTCTTTTAATTCTTCTTTTACAATCTTCTTGTCAAAAACATAGCCGTAATTACAGTGAAGTAATTTTAGAGAATGGCTCAATAAATACTGATTTTATTCAAGCTATTGAAGATCCAGAAAAAGCCTTGTTAATTTGGTGATTATTTGTCTATGGTAATGAATGTACAATAAATTCAAGTAAAATAAAATGTTATTTATTAATTTTCAACACAATTCTTTTAATTTTTTTTAGCTGATAGTTTTTTGTACAAACTATTAAAAACTACTTCAATTACATGACATATGTCATATTTATAATTATAGCATATAATTATCTTGCAAAATAAAAGACAAAAAAGTCTTTTTAAATATTAACTAATTATACTTATTAAGTTTTTATCTGACATTTTTTTAACAAATATTTAATCATGAAAAAACATTTTTTTTTAATATTTATAGTTGTGTTATCTGCAACTCCAATTCTTGCTCAGCAATTCGATATATCTGCTGAGATACGACCTCGTTATGAAAACAAGCATGGCTATCAAACCCTAATAGAAAAAGATGCAGATGGTGCTAACTTTGTTTCACAACGCACACGCTTAAACTTTAATTTTCAACAAGAAAAAATTAGACTAAAAGTGTCACTTCAAAATGTTAGAGTTTGGGGTGATGTAGGTACATTATCAAGCGATGATACCGCTAATGCATTACATGAAGCTTGGGCAGAGGCTATATTAAATGATAAAATTACTTTAAGACTTGGTCGTCAAGAAATTGTTTACGACGATCATAGAATATTTGGTAATGTAGGCTGGGCACAACAAGCACGTAGTCACGATGCCTTTTTATTTAAATATATTCCTAACGAAAATAATAGATTAGATATCGGATTTGCATTAAACTCTGATGGACAAAGTAATATCGATAACCTTTATAGCAATGCTGCTGGATATAAAGCATTTCAATATGCTTGGTATCATGGTAATTTCGATAAATTTGGTTTAAGTGTTTTAATTTTAAATACGGGAATTGAGTATTTAGACGCAAATACTAATCAAACAGTTGATTATATGCAAACTATTGGGCCTAGACTAACCTATAAATCCGGAAAATTTAATGCAGATATTTCTACTTATTTTCAAACAGGAAAATCTTTAGATGCTGATGTTAGCGCATCCTATTTAGCTGGAAATGTTGGATATAAAATAGCAGATAACTTAACTTTTGGATTAGGTATGGAATATTTATCTGGTAAAGATATGAATGATACTGATTCTGATGTTAAATCTTTTGCACCATTGTTTGGTACCAATCATAAATTTAATGGCTGGATGGATTATTTTTATGTAGGCAATCATGCAGGTTCTGTTGGCTTAACTGATATTAGTGCAACGTTGGCTTATAAAAAAGGTAAATTTTCAGCTAAATTTATTCCTCATTTCTTTTCAGCAGCAGCTGATGTTTTTGATGGATTTAGTAAAATGGATAATAATTTAGGAACTGAAATTGACTTTACTGTGGGTTATAAAATTGCAAAAGATATAACGTTGAACGCAGGATATTCTAAAATGTTTGCAACCGACACTATGGAAGTATTAAAAGGAGGTGACAGAAGCGAAGATAATAGTTGGGGATGGATTATGTTTACATTCAAACCAAAATTGTTTTCTCACAAAGTAGAATAATATTTTATTAGTTAATAGCAATTTGCCAGAGTTGATTGTTAAACTCAATTAACTCTGGCTTTTTGTATATTTACATTAAACAAGAGATATTTATCGGTTGGATTTAAAAACAAGTAACAAACCATATTATCATCAAATAGAAAAGTAAGTTTATAAATTTATTTATTGCTATTTATTGCAACTGTTTTATTAATTATTTTAAATAACAAATTATACATTGATAAAAGTATGAATAAGACGCATTCATTTCACATCCCTGTAATGGGAATTGGTTTTACAATTGATACACCTTTAAAGGTCGCTCAATATGGTATGGATTCTGTAATTTCTTTAATAGATGATATTTTACTAGAAAAATTGCGAAAGATGTATAGTAATAAATTTGAGATTCCATATAAGGAGATTACAAATAAAATAGATGATTTTAGAGCAAAAAGGATTACATCTTATTTGAATTTAATTCATGATTTAACAGAAAAGAAATTTGAAGCATTGAAAAATGTTACTGCTGAAAAAAGTAATGAAATTAAAGAATATATCAGTATGCTACCTGATAGCTCAACTATAAAAGAAGAGTTTAAAAAATTAACTCTTAATGGTTTAAATTTCTCTGAAATTAAAAGTTGGGCAATGAAAAATCTAACTATGGGAAGTATTGACGTTAATATAATGACGAAGGTTGATAAGGATAATTATAAAAACGGCGAGAAATTATCTGTTGAATATAATGATGCCCATGCAGCTCTTAGAGGATTTGCAAATAGTAATTTAAAATCTTCGGTAGTGCTTTCTGCAGGAATGAATCCCAGACTATATGCATATATGTCTCAATTTGATGATTTTTTTCCGAGTAAAAATGGCGAAATTAAAAAGAAAATCATATTAAAAGTAAGTGATTACAGGTCAGCATTAATACAAGGTAAGTTTTTAGCTAAAAAAGGGCTTTGGGTTTCAGAATATAGAATCGAATCTGGGCTTAACTGTGGAGGTCATGCTTTTGCTACAGATGGCTATCTTTTAGGTCCTGTTTTAGAAGAGTTTAAAGAAAAACGAAGCGAGTTAAAAGATACTATTCAAGATTTATTAAATCAAGTATTAATAAACCAAAGTAGAGTTGTGCCAGAAAAACCATTATCACTAGAAATTACAGCTCAAGGAGGTGTTGGAACCGAAGAAGAACACGATTTTTTATTAGATTATTATAAGGTAGATTCTGTAGGTTGGGGTTCGCCTTTTTTATTGGTGCCAGAAGCAACAACTGTCGATAAAGAAACGCTAAATAAATTAGCTCTTGCTAAAGAGGAAGATTTGTATTTAAGTGATATTTCTCCATTAGGGATTCCTTTTAATAACCTTCGAGGTAATACAAAAGATTTAGAAAAAGAATCCAAAATTAATATCGGAAGACCAGGAAGTGTTTGCCCAAAAAGATTTGTGGCGCTTAATAAAGAATTTAAAGAAAAAGGAATTTGTACTGCCTCCAGAGAATACCAACGCAATAAAATAAATGAATTGAGTAAAAAAGGATTGTCTCCATCTCAATACCTAAATCAAGTTAATAAAGTAACAGAAAAAACATGTACTTGTGTAGGATTAGGTACTTCTGCATTATTGGCTTATGATTTAGACACAAAGGTAGAAGGACAAGGTGTTTCAGTTTGTCCTGGTCCTAATATGGCCTATTATTCCAAAGTTATGAGTTTAAAAGATATTACTAATCATATTTATGGAAGATTAAATATAATTTCAAGAACAGATCGCCCAAATATGTTTATAAAAGAATTAAATATTTATATCGATTTTCTTCAAAACAAATTAGAGGAAACAAAAGGAGCTTTAGATAAAAAACAAGAAAAGTATTTTTCAACTTTTTCTGCTAATTTAAATGAAGGTATTTCTTATTACCATAAATTATTTGGCACTATTAAAGATACTTTTGAAGAAGCAAAATCTACCATATTAAATGAATTGGAAGTAAGTAAAAACACATTACAACTTATTACTTTAGAGATAGAGTGTATAAAAAAAATATAAAAGTCTCTAAAGTATATCTAATCCTTCATAACATCCATTACTTCATTAGATAAATAATTATTTGCTATTGGAAAAACAACATTGTCTTCTCTAAAAATATGGAGTTTCAACATTTCGATTAATGCTTTGGTTTGTTCAACAGCTAAATCTAATATAACCATTCCCGAGCCTTCATCTGGGATGCGTGTAACAAGACCAAATAAATTAAAAGATATGGCGGCAAGTTGTAACATCTTTGTATGATCGTCTTCCATTAAATCTACAACGGTCTTTTCTGTTCCAGTACTAAACTCTTCTTTACTGTGAAGAATTATATTTAACTCAGCAAAAATTGTATTATCCTCTTTTCTGTTATGCTCAATAATTGATTCATCAAAGAAAGAAAAGAAATTATTAATTCCTTCTAAAGTGTTTTTTGAAAAGCCGTCAGAATGTAAAGCGTTAAGTATATTTTCGAAATCACTTATGGCTTCATTACAAACCTTATGTTCATCCATTAATGATTGAATAACAGGATGCATTTCTTCGTATTTCATTTCATCTAAAGTAGGAGGCTTAAAAGCATCTGGTGGATCCATAGGAGAAAACTCTTCAGTTTCATTTTGACGTTCCACCATTCTTTTTAATGGGTCTTGTTTATTTAAGTTTTTTAAATCTAAGTTCATCTTACCCGTATTTTATTTTAGTAAAGTTAAAAAAATAAGTTTCCCCAACCTTAACATGGGGAAACTTAATGCTATTAATATATATTATTAAAAATAAATTTTATGGTTTATCAAATTCTCTTTTAGGACCCAAATAATACCACCAGTTCAGTAATAAACAAATAAAGTAATATATAGCGAAACCATATAGAGCATATTCAGCTGTTCCTGCTGCAACTTGTTGCCCAAATACTTTAGGAATAATAAAGGCTCCATATGCAGCAATTGCCGAAGTCCATCCTAATACAGGACCTGCTTTTTCTTTTGAGAAAATATAAGGAATACTTCTAAAAGTGGACCCATTCCCAATCCCTGTAGTTAGAAATAAAACCATAAACGCAGCAAAGAAAGGCCACCAGTATTGTTCTGGAGTTTCTGTTCCTTTTGCTTGAATTACAAAGTAAGCAACTGTTAAAGCTGCAAGGATTTGAAAAAAAGTACTCCATGCTGTTACTTTTGAACCGCTATTTACTTTATCTGAAAGGATGCCTCCTATAGGTCTGATCAAGGCTCCAATTACTGGTCCAAGAAATGCCCAAAGCATAATATTGGGTGCATTAGGGTTTACCCACTCTGGATCTAAAGTGTTTGAATACACGAAAATATCTTGAGCTAATTTAGGAAATACCATAGAGTACCCAATAAAGGAACCGAATGTCATCACATAAATAATAGTCATAATCCAATTATGCTTATCTCCAAGAATTGAAAATTGATGCTTTAAATTTTGTTTTATCTCTTTTGGAGTGGCTTTTTTCATAAGGAAAACAGCAATTATAACTACTACAGGCAGTACAATCCACATAGCAGCATTTTTTAATCCCCAGTCTCCCCATGGTAAACCAATAAGCATATATGCACCAATAGCAGCAGAAACTAAACCTAAGATTACCATATACAATGTTTTGGAAACACCTTTTGCTGTATTAGGCAAACTTGGTGTTCCGGTAGAAACATTATTCATTCCAAAAAATGCACCTAAAGTTGCAAGAGCAATAAGAGGTACCCAAACCCAAGCGGCATTTTGTAAGCCTTCAAAAGGGGCTCCTTTTGCAGTAGCAATAGTACCTGCAGTACCTCCAAATAATGAAACAGTAACAGCTAAAGGAATCACTTTCTGCATAACACCTACACCTAAATTTCCAAGCCCAGCATTCATTCCTAATGCATATCCTTG